>QWCY01000222.1_pt1 | contig 233655 bp, 321 predicted proteins | sample 1972631 | NCBI WGS metagenome assembly QWCY01 (sample SAMN09866696, study PRJNA288562) | Human gut metagenome isolate pre1_stool, whole genome shotgun sequencing... | isolation source: gut | host: Homo sapiens | place: USA: California
AAATTCATATTTACAGAAATCTTTATCTTTTATTAATCCCTGCCTTTCATAAATAAGAGATGCTATAAGTTCTCTGGCGCTTAATATATCATATAATGGCTCATTTTTCTTACATAGTTTAAGTATATCATTTTCCTTATACCAGAACTTTTCTAATTGTCCACCCAAAGTAGCATTAGTACCCTTATAGTGCCTGTTTTCGTCCTGAACATTAACAAAGTGGTCTACTCCATTTAATTTCTGGCATATATCTTTCCATGTAAGATTGTCATTTTCTTTTTCAACCCAATAGCAATCTGTAAAAGACATTGCGTTATTTTCTAACATCCACTGTCTAGCTGTAGACCCTTTTTTAATATAAGCATTATAGTTATCCCTGCTTAAAGGAATTTCTCTGTCAGACAGCCAGTTATCAACTAGGAAATTACCTTCTTCATTAAGCACAAAAAAAGTCTCTTCTTCTGGTTGTTTTATAAACTCATCCATATTATGAATAATTCTTTTTAAAGGCAACGGTAGGTATCTGACTGCATCTTTATTAATTGTAGTATCAGATATTTCCTGTCCGTTCATTGTAAAATATAAGATACTCTTATCTTTATGTTTTAATGTATAATTTTTCATATCAATCCCCATTCTAGTTCTAAAATATTAATCCAAGCAGATATCCTTATCCTTTTCTAATCTTATATTCTCCCTTACTTCCATCAGAATCTTACCAAGATTATTTGCCCCTGCTCCATTAACTGTTCCCCATACTCTGTCTCCCCAAGTATTCCCTTCTTCTAAATAAGCATCTCCGGTATCCAGTAGCTTCTGCTGTAAGTCTTCATTCTGTTCAAATTTAGCTGTAACAATCTCTTTCATTACCTGCACTTTGATATCTTCCCAGTCTTTTCTTAAAAGTACTCGCCTTCCAAGCTTCTTAGCTTCTGAAGAGTTCAATGTAGTAAACTGTTCACGCCCTTTAGGGTTGATACATTTTTGAGCCTGAAATGCGGACTCATTATTTCTATAAGTCAGTCCATCATATGTAACCGGGCATTCATAGAAGTTACTTAAAAAATAATTATCATTTCTAAATTCATTTATATAATCCATTTTCTATCTCCTTATTTTTCTAATCTCACATATTACCTTTTCTCCATATTTTCTCTTTAATTATTTAATATAATTCAATATCTTCGTAAGCTTCTATTGTTTCTAATCTCCATTCCGGATGATTACTTAGTATATCATCTATTTCTTCTTCTTTTAAATTCTCGCAAATCTTTCTAGTTGTTCCACATTCATCACATATTATACTTTTATATTCCATGCTATTAACTCCCTATCTTATTTCTTTGTAAAATATCTATTATGCAGTATATTAATTGCCTTTTCATCTGAAGTTTCATGTAGCGGATAATAAGCATCCATAAGAGCATCTACCGAACAGACTTTATTAATTTCCTTAGAAGTTAATTCAGGATGTTCCCATTGCCATTTAGTATAGATATTTGCAATCCAGTAAAGCATTATTCCATCTGATTTTCTAGGGTTATCACTTATACATCCTGATAAGTCTATGCTATGTAATATCTGCTTACTCCCCATATTTAATGCCATCCAGTTGCCCTTATCCATTTTTAATCTGGCATCTGAAGTCTGATAATAAGCATCAATAGCCTTATTTATATCTATATCAGGAATATCATTAAGCATCATAAATACCAGTTTTGTGACATCAATTAATGGCTCTAAATACTCATATATAAAGGCTTTTCCTTCCTCTGTAAATGTGACGCTTGGTTTTCTACTAAATCCATCCTTCATAATTATCTTCTCCTATCTTCTCTGTAATTTATTATTATACTATAATAGTGTATGTTTTTTATAATATATTTTAAATAATCTTAAAATTATGTTACAAAAAAACAGCCTAAATAATATCATTGGTACTACTTGAGGCTGTCTTGTATTCATTTATTAATGTTATTCAATCTTTATTTATCTATCTAAATCCATATCTATATCCTGATTGTCCATAGATAAGTCATTATCGTTACGATAATATACTGACTTATCTTTATCTAATGCAGCTATTAAATCATTTAATGAATTAAATGCTATAACTTCATTCTTACATCTAATCATTATATCTTTTCCATCTTTACCAATACTTATATAAGCAGATGGTCCTATTGTTAAATCAGTTCCGTTTCCATTTCTTACTTCTTTATAGTGATTACTCATATCTTAATCTCCTTTATATAATTTATCTCTCATCTAAATAGTGTAAAAAAAGAGATATCAGATACATAAATATCTAACACCTCTAAAAATAAATCATATTTATTCGGATTTAATCTAAGCTGATATCATCTTTATCTTCATCATTATCCGGTTTATCAACTCCACCGGCTAATTTGTAAAGGACTTCATCTCTTTCTTCTGTTATATTATCTAGGATACTATTTAATATATCTCTATCTACGGGTTTATAGTCTTTGTTCTGATTCATAATCATCATACTCCTTATTATCTTTATTAATGGTATCTTCTATATTTTGACATAGCTCTAATTTGATTGAATTATTCTTTATTATTCTCTTTACATCTTCAAATGTTATTTTATTATTAGCTATATCCATAGTGAGTCTGTATAATTCATCATTTGTTAATGTTAGTTTATAGCTATTCACCTGTAATAATGTTAAACAACAATATACTCCTGTTCTTTTATTTCCATCTATGAATATCTGATAATCAGTAAAATCATATAATAATTTTGCACTTTTATCAAATACTGTCGGATATAATTTCTTTCCAAATACTTCCTGATATGGACTTAAAATCACTGAATCCAGTAAATTCTTATCCCTAACACCATTTTCTCCACCATATTTTTCTATTGCATAGTTATGGATATATAACACATCATCTTTACTTAATAATTTTTCATTATTATCATCTTGTAGCTTCATAAGAACATCACTGTATTCATTATCTATATCCGTAATTATTTGTTTCATTATCATAATAATAGTCCTTTTCTTAATTATTATCATTTGCTTATCTAAATAGTGTAAAAAAAAGAGATACCAAATATATAAATATCTGATATCTCTTTAAAATTATCATTATTTTTCAAATTCCAAGCCAAGTTCTTTCTTTTCAGAACCCACTATATCCTTTAATACAAACTTAGCCTTAAATTTACTGCCTGTCTTACTTGTCATGTTTTTATAAGTAGTCTCTCCCTTTGATAAGAGGCGTTCCATATCCTTTTCAGTTAAAATATATCCACCTCTTGAACCACTAAAGTCCTTATTTTCACAATAATATCCGAATTTACCATACTTTAAAGGAGTGCTACAGCATGGACAGTCAAACTGTTTTGCAGGACCGGATTTACTTCCTTTAGCTTTACTTCCATATGCCTTTGATACACTAATTCCTTCAGCATCCTTTATAGCCTGTATTTTCTCCGTAATATAATCATTCATGGCTTTTCTGTGGTCTTTGGGAGATAATGTACCATTTGCAATATCTGATAAGCTCTGTTCCATCTCTGCTGTCTTTTCAGGACTTATAATCGTCTTATCTATAGTATTAAGGACCTCTATTACCTGTTTACCTGTCTCTGTAGGAGATACCTTCTGTTTCTTATCAACAGTAATATATCCTTTTTCTATAAGCTTCTTTATAATCCCGGCTCTGGTAGCAGATGTACCTATTCCACATCCTTTAATCTGTTCCCTTAACTCTTCGTCTTCAATAAACTTACCAGCTTTCTCCATTGTAAGAATAAGTGTACCTGTTGTATATGCAACAGGTGGTTTTGTCTGACAAGGATTAAGCTCTAGCATACACTGTAATACATCTCCCTTAGAAGGAATATTTACAGTCTGTAAATCTGGTTTATCTGTATATAACTCCTTCCATCCTAACTGCTTCTCCTGTTTTTCTGTAGTGGTAAATACCTCTCCGCTTTCACTCTTTAGAGTAATATTGATACTATCATATACATAAGGTGGTTTAAATATAGACTTAAACCTTAACATGATATCATTAAATACAGCCTTCTCTAAATCCTTACACTGATTTAGATGATTTTCAAATGTAGGAATAATAGCATAATGGTCTGTAATCTTACTGTCATCTACATATTTCTTAGGAACAGGTTTTCCGAATTTCTTTTCTAATTCCTTTGCTACTGCACTTGATAATACTCTTGCATCTGTTCTTGGATATGTAGTCATTTTCTTTTCATAAAGTGACTGTGCTATTTTTAATGTATCATCTGGACTTATATGATACTGTCTGCTGCAATGTGCCTGTAATTCAGCAAGATTAAACAAATATGGAGCAATCTCTTTCTTTTCTGTTACTTTTATTCCATCTACAGTTAATCCTATAGATGTATCTACAAACTTAAGATTATCCTTACAGAAAGCTTTCGCATCCTCTTCATTCTTAAATCCTGTTTCATTATAAAGTAAGGATGAATCATACATTGCACTCCCCGGAACAGCCTTCCATTTAGGAGTAAAGGTGTACCCTTCAGGATTAGCATTGATACCATAGTAATCCGTAACAACAAAATCATCTATTTCCTTCTGTCTGTTTACAACCATAGCTAATGTTGGAGACATTACCCTTCCTGCAATAACTTTATTTTTTGCTTTCACAGTAAGTCCTTCAGTAAAATTCATACCAATACTGAAATCATCAATGGCTCTTGCATACCCACTTGCAATTAAATTATCATAAGAATGATATGGCTTTGCATCCCTTATACCATTTAAGATAGCCTCTTCTGTCTGGGAATCAATCCATACAACCCTCTCATCTATCCCTCTTGGGTCTGCTCCTTTAAATATCTGATTACGGATGAGTGCCTGTATATAAATACCTTCTCTTCCACTATCACCTGCATAATAGATAGCATCTACATCCTTAGCTGTGTACAAGCTCTTTATGACATTGAACTGGTCTTTTGTTGCATAACTTACCTGATAAATATAGTTATCAAATAGAGCAGGGAGATTATCAAATCCCCAATGGTATTCCTTCTTAGCTGCTGCATTAAGTAATCTTCCGGCTTTCTGTTCCGGTACAGAAGCTAAATTGATAAGATGTCCGACAGCCCATGTAATCTGTACATCTTTATTAAGGACAGGACTGTATCCTTCTACATATCCGTCTGTCTTACCTGCTTTCTTTACCTTAAGCACCTTTATATATTCCTGTGCTACGCTTGGTTTCTCTGTTATAAATATTGTCTTTCCCATAAAAACTCCTTAATTAAATATGGATTTTCCATTATTAATTAAATAGTGTGGAAAATAATTTATTCAGAGCAATAAAAAAAGACCTATATGCTATTTTTTAACATATAAGTCTTTTATAATTTACCTGTCATACTCATTATCTATAACTGGGTTATCATTATTAAGTTCTTCATCTGTAAAAACATTCGTTAATTGTCCTGTCTGTTCAATATAAAAAGCCTTCTTTTGCAGGGTATCAATAAAATACACATTCTGATATTTTTCTTTTTTTACAAGGGTTATTATTTCTTCTTTAATCTCAGCCCAATTTGCCCCTGCTAATCCACATCCTATATTTATAGGAATATATTTTTTTCTATCAGGATTTAACTTACATATAGAATTTATAGTATTTATTAATGCATTTTTATCTGTATAACACTTTTTCGTTAAGTCACTATTCCCAAAATTTTCCTGAGAATACAGATTACATACAGATAAATTTCCAGATACATCAATTATCTGATATGTGCCTAATAAAGAATCTTTATTTATTTTACTATTTTTAATATATTCTTCTTTGACTATAGGAAATTGTTCATATATAGCTTTTGCAAGACCTGCTCCCATAACACCTTTACAATTAACCTGTTGACACAAAATACCTTCATTTATTCCAAATAAGTAATCATTATTCTTAACATCATTATCCCAATTTAAAACATTTACCTCTAATGTATCAAGTATATTATGTTCATCAAAAGATATCTGATTAATCTGTCTATGCTTATTTTTAGCATAATTAAGAGCATTTAATGTACCACTTGTACTTCGGACTCTTTTATCATTATCCCAGTTTTTATCATCATACAGGGCGATTACCAAAGAGGAATCATCAATCATTGCTTTATTTCTATCCATCAGGCAGGTATTCGTATACCCATCACTAATATATCTGATTTTATCAGCCATATTAAGCATCTTTTTATAATTATCACTACCAAATAATCCATCTTTTCCCCACTTATCACTCTGGGATTTACAAGGAAGATACAATATGTTCTTTATATTTTCATTCGGATGCTCTTTCTTTAATGCATTAACAGCCCTAAAAGCTAACTGGTCAAACCCCTGAGCGCCACCGGTAATGAAATTACGATAGCCCTTATCATATGCATCTTTTATGACCTTATAAGTATATATGGTTAATTTTAAATAACTGGAATCATCATTATATCCAAACAGATACTTTGGTCGTCTTCCGGTAAAGCAGGCAGTTTTTTCTATATCACTATCTATAGCTTCCTGTTTATATAAAAAGTCTTTATTATTCTCTATCCACTTTTTTAAGTTTGTTTTAACAGAATTAATAAACTGTGGATATTTGTCCATTGCATCTACTATTTTACAATTAGTTTTATCTCCAAAATAATAATAATGAGTTATAGGCAAATTCAGTATATTTCTATGTTTAACAAAAATAGCCTTTGCCATATCTGTATTAAATTTTAGACTAATTGCTTTATCAATTTTATCATCAAAATCAGGTCTTTCATAACGAGTACCTTGATTTTTTAATATTTCATTTGCCTTTTGTTTAGCTTTTAATCCATATAACTCTCTTAACTGTTCTCTTTCTTTATTATCTGGATTAATTTTAAGATATCCCCAATAAGCTTCAATAGAATTAAAAACTCCTTCATCAGTATTAATAGGGCAATATGCAAAATTAGTTAAAAATCTACCTAATTCTGTTTCCGCTTTAGAATATATATTTATATGAGTAATACCGTCTTTTAATGGATTTAATTCCATTATATTATTCTTTATCTCTTCTATAATATTTTCATCTAACTCCTGTACTTTAATATTGTTTCTTTCTAATTTATCAGCAATTAAATGCCTATGACAGAAATCCTCAGACTTTTCAAAGCAGCATAACGCTACATGTTTATCCATACTGTCAGCAACACCCTTTATCCCGCTGGCTTTCTCTATCAGACTTATAAAATCATTCTTATTATACTTATCTAGTACCTGTTCATTATAGGCTTTAATATAATCATCTGTATTACTATCTTCCTTGTACTTTAACAGGATTTCCTTTGTAGGGGCTAATTCTAAAATACAGGGGATATCTACTCCTTTAGGTGTAAATCTTGCTATAGACACAGGAGATACATTTGAAGGGAACTTCCTTATTTTAGCAAAGTAACTTGTGTAAATCATAATACCGTTCTCCTTATAATTACAGCTCTAAATCATCATATTCATTTACAGGTTCATCTTCAACAGCTCTTACACTCATTTCAGGAGTCATATACTCTTTAAAATAACTGCTGTGTACCTTACCATATGCCTTAAATTTCTCATAATTTGTAAGGTCACTCTCTGTATGTCCAAAATGAATAAGCTTCCATTTAGGAGTGGTATTTCTGATGCTTAAATGTTTCTTCTCTGCTCCTAACATACTTACATTTTCCTGCTTTGTAAGGTCAATATCCGCACTAAATACAGGCTCACTAAATCCTTCTCCAAATGGTCTTAATTCATTAGTTATACGGTTAATATGTGGAATATCATTAAGCTCTATAGGAATGGCATCTATTTTTCTTTTAGGGATGGATTCTCTCTTTTCTACTCTCTTTTCTATTTCTTCAAAGTTTTCCTTAGTAAGAGAAAATCCTGCTCCTCCCTCATGTCCGCCATATTTGATAAAACAATCTTTATTCTTATCAAGATAATCATAAATATTAAATCCATCTATACTTCTTGCTGAACCTGTAATCATAGTCTTATCTTCATTATCAGTACATACGCATACAGGAGCATTATATTTCTCCTTTATAAATCCTGCTACTAATCCTACAAGTCCTTTATGTAATCCCGGAGCATATATCCATATAGGATAATCCAGTTCCTTTCCCTGTTCCTTTATAAGATTATCAACCTTTTCGACTTCTTCTACATCCAGTACCTTTCTGTAATCATTAATCTCTACCAGTCTTTTAGCTTTCTCCTTAGTAGGATTTTCAAGGAAATCAATAACCTGTAATGCTCCGTCTGTATGTATTTCACTTCCTTCTAGTCTTCCTGCGGCATTAAATGTAGGGGCAATATAAAATCCTATGTCATCTGTCGTAAGATGTGCCAAATCCCTGCCTAATTCATGTGTAAGTAATAAAATATTTACAGGAGCATTTACCTTTAAGGAATCTATGGCATTCTTTACCAACTGCCAGCTTCCTTCCCTTAAAGTAATCATATCTGCCACTGTTGCAATGCCTGCAAATGCCAGACAATAATTTCTTGTCTGCAAAGATACGATATTCTCCATAAGCTTAAAAGCAACACCTGCACCACACCAGTTTGTACCGGATAATGGATTATCAATAAATGATACTTCAGGGTCTATGATTAAATCCACACATGGAAGTCTATCTCTGTCTTTTAATTCATGGTGGTCTGTTAATATTACATTACATCCAGCTGACTTAATCTCTTCCAAGTATTCTTTTGCAGCAATACCTGTATCACAGGTAATAACTAAAGGCGTTTTATCAGAGGCTTCCTGCTTACAAAAATCTACCATTCTTCTGTTTATTCCATATCCTTCCGGTCTTGTTGGAAGAAGAATAGTAATATCCTTATCAGGAGTAATCTCTTCCATGCTTCTCTTTAAAATATGTGAAGCACATATACCATCTGCATCATAATCCCCTAAAATGATAATACTGTCTGCTTTCATAGCGTATTCCTGAATTTTAAGAGATACCTTTAAATCGGCTGAATAATCATTTGTCTTCCAGCTTGGTATTGTATTATTATCAATCCCTAATCTGTCATAAATTTCCTTCTTATAATTTCTCATAAAATCCCCCCTATTTAATGCTTTTCTTCTTTGCAATGATAAATAAGACAATAAGTACCAATATTCCTATTACAACAGTAATATAGGTTTTTATATCTGTCTTTTTATCTTCTGTATTATCAGGCTCATCGTTACCGGTATTACCTTTATTAGTAGTAATGCTTACTCCATCACTATTCGTAGCTGAATTATTTACATCTAAGTTCTTATTTATATATGAATTGTCCTTATCATCAGATGGCATATTATCCTTATCTGTACCGGTACTGTCATCTTTCATAAGCTCATTAACAATATCGTTTAATTCATTCTTATCCGTATCTGAACTAACCATACCTGATAAGGCATCTCTCATATTGTTTTCTTTCTGACTGCCGGATAACTCAGACTGTCTTAATCCCTTTGCATAATTAGACATGGCATCCATATTGTTTACAATGAACTCTTCCCCACCCATGATTGCATATAAATCAAGGTGTTCATTATTAAGTGTTACCTTCTCCTGCCATACGGTTGTTTCATCATTGAAATTTCTCTTATGAATTAACGGATTCTTATAATCCTTTGTTAGTGTACATATTCCATATGAGTAATCATTTGTACTAAATACATATGTACCATTTTCTACATTGAAACCGAATGATACTACGACTCCTTCTCCTACATCTTCTGCTACAGTCTTAGCTGTATCCAGTTTTGCATGATATCTTAGAGTTTCATATCCTAAATCCTTATAATAGCTTCCATCAGGAAAGTTATCTGAAAAACATAGGAAGTCATAGTAGATATCCCCTTCTAAGAAAGATGACTTTGGAAAGAGCATATACAAAGTGATTGTATTGTCATGTGTATGCTTCTCAAGATTATCTACATAATATCTTCCGTCCTTATAGTTATAGTCTGATTTCGTATAAGCATAAGCAGTTACATCAGGTTTAATCTGTAAAATTAATATCATTAAAACCGTTATTATGCCAAGAATTACTGATTGTTTCTTCATATTTCTTTCTCCTTTATTAAATCCCTTATACTTAAATAGTGTGGAAATACTATATTAAAGCGGCTTCTTTTTCATCTTTTTTCTTAATAAAGGGTAAAAAAATAACAGGTACAGTAAAAACCATGCCTGTTAATTCATCATTTTTTTAAATTATCTGTCTATCTCATCTATTTCTTCAGATATATTATCTTTTCCTGCGAAGAATTCTTTATACTTTTTAGCATAATCAGTCAGTGCATTATTATCATAGTTACTTTCAGCTAATGCTCTGGTAAAATTACTATATTCCATATTACCGGATATGTATACTTTGCACTCCTTATCCCATTCTCTTAAAGTGTCATAATCATAATTACATGCCTCACAAAGAGCTGCAAGTTCTTCACTGGTTGTAGAATCCGTAAGGTCAATAAGCTCTGAATGAACCTTTATTAATACTTCTTTCTTCTTATCAATAACAGGTTTAATTACCGGTTCAATTGTATCTTTATCAATCTCTGTAAACCCACTATCAAAAGATAACCCTGTAAGTCCGCAATCAGTTACTATTTCCGGATTAACAATAAAATATCTATCGTTTACAGTAACAATATTGCCTGTTACATACTGCTTTTCTTCATCTTTAGCACTGGTTCTCCAATTTATTTCCTTTGCTCTGTATGTGTATGCATTACTTGTATTACTTACATCATTCGGAGACTGTTCTTCCTGTTTTTCATTATATTGTGCATCATATCTTTCTGATTCTGAAAAATCATATGATGAAGTGCTTAATGGTATACATATTCCATTGTCTCCTAAGCTGCTAATTCCGTTTCTATTCATAATAATTTTCTCCTTTATTTTTTGAAATTTATTTACATATACTTTTAGTTATGATATTTTAAATAAGTACTACATACATATTTTTTGTGTTGGTAAGAAATATGTATGCATACAATTAACTTCACAATCATTGATGTGTCTTATTGTTAATTTCAGTAACCTGAAATACAGTAAGATAATGAGTAACATCAATGAAGGCTTGCTTAAGTCGAATAAGTAAGCCATTCCGACAATGGGCTTAAGTATGCGCAGCTTAAGCCTTATTTTATACTTTTGATTTTATTCATTTTTTTCTTTAATACTGTCCATTTCTCATGTGTCAAAGCATCCTTTTCACAATCAAAAATTTTACCATCTGAAGTTTTATATACTGTTTTTTCACCTATTTCCTGTGTTGTAATTTTATCCATATATTACCTCTCATATTCTTTCAATTTCTTTATCCTTTATATTTTTCTTCTGATTTACATACTTAAGCCTTTTGCAATATAATTACTTTCATCAAATATCAACATACCTAATAAGTTTAATACTGTCTTTATCAATGTTCTGGCATAACATAGGCTTATTAGGCAATCCCCAGTCCGTCATTGTGTAGAAAACCACACATGGTATCATTTCAACCGGAGACTTTTCATAATCTTCTGTAAAGCAATAAGAGGTTTCAGGATACTCAAAGTAAAATCCTTGAACTTCTTTACCTGTATCTTTATCTATAGCTTTTATATATGGAACTTTCATAATTGATTCTCCTATTTTATTTAATAAGTACATCTCCACTGTAAATGCTTATTCCAAAACACTTTCTCATGGTATTTACAGTTTTTACATACCCTATTTTTCTTCTTTCGTGACATATATAATTTTACACAATACATCTTAAAACCTTATTAATCCCTTTCTATATCCTTATTATCTTTACCTTTTAATTTGTTCATTGCTGCTTTAGCTTCTTCTTCAGTTTTATACCATTCCACGCCAATACCATCTTCTGATAAATTTACTGTTCTATATCCAAGTTCTTCTCTGTTTTTAGCAGCCATTTCAATTCCATGACTGTCAAAGTAAATTTCACAAATTTCTAAAGGAATAATTCTTTTTTGATTTAAAATATATACAGTATCTCCTAATTTGCAAGGCGACCTTAATAAATTGCCTGATTCCTCTAAATCCTCGTATTCTTTTAGTTTTCGATATACTGCGTCTATTTCTTCACAGTCTGGTTCGCAAGCACTTTCCCATAATTCATCATCAATCCATGATGGGTTACTCTCTGTTAATCTATTCATAGTAATTTTACATCCTTTCAAAATCATCATTATCTAAATTTATATTTTTACTGTTTTTGTATCTCTCAATTTTTTAGTCTTGTTTCTGTATTTGTAGCTGATTATTCTCAATCTTATAACAATACTCTGCTTCATTTGATTGAAAAGTGCCACATAAAGTCTTATTTTCGACTGTCATATCTATTATTACAGCATCCGGGTAATCATTTTTAATTGCAGTTTTTATATTTCGATTACTTATACAGATAAGATTTCCAATGCCTATTGCTGATACAATAATACCCGTGAACATAATACATATTGCTCTAAGTATGGCTTTACCTGTCATTTTATCGAAAGCCCAGCATAGGCAAAATACAAAGGTTGCAACAGCTCCGGGTATAAATATACCTGCTCCCATTGCTGCAATCATTTTAAAGGACTCTATCATTCCACTTGCACCATAGACAAAATTAAACATCTTTTCTCCTTTCTATAAAACAACCTTATTATTTCACTATAATATTAACCTTATATTATAATAGTGTATGACTGTTATCTTTTTTTCTTATATATAATACATATATGATAGATTTTTTGATAATTTTTTTCACACAAAAAAGCCTTATTAATAAAATAAAAACTTATTAATAAGACTATCTTTTTATATAATATTTACATTCTTAACCCATATTACAGAACCTTTCTTATGTTCATAATATGCATCTTTATCTATAGGCTGTACATCCTTTAATACCCATACATGAGGATTCTTATATATCTTTAACAAATTTTTATAATTAATCCGTACATATATTACCTTCCTTTTTTATATATTGCTTCATAAACCTTTGCTTTCATATTTGATTTTCTTGAATTATAATCTATATCTGTTGCTACTTCGCTATTACAGTTTTTACATCTGCCTAACTTAAATTTATATTTTATAGGTTTTCCTCTATAATTTTCTTCTACATATTCCTCATGTATATCAAATTCAACAAGGCCTTCGCATTGATTACAATATCCAAATTTTAATTTTTTCATATTCCTCTCTCTTTCTTAATATTATGCTTCTTCTAATAAGTCCTGCAACTTGTCCTATATAATATCCCGTTTATTCTGTAAGCAGTCAATTTCATCTTCTAAATCTGAAATTTGGTTTTCTTTATCATTTAGGTCTGCTTCAATATCCTCGTAGTCAGAAGCGCTATATTCAGGGATAAGGCTATCCATTATATCAGCTAATTCATTTCCTAAATATTCCCTTATAATTTGAGAAATATCCTCTAAGGTATCTGTATTTTTTCATTGACCATTTATATAAATCATCATACTTTCCCTTTTCCGAAAAATCTTTCAAAATTCATATTATTTAAGATATGTTTCTCTTTTATTTTCTGCGAATCATCAGGTACTACCTCACATTCCTCAAATGTTATAGGCTCATCTTTTGAATTAAAATAATCATCCGAATAATCCCAATCTAAGAAACTGCTGATATGATACGATTTAATACCTTTTCGCTCCGCTTCCCTTAAAAATGCAAGTGCATCATCCACATAAACAACATCTTTCAAATCAATTCGATGTCCTGCACAATATTCGATAATACTATCAGCTTTTGATATATTTTCAAAAGTAAGTATTCTATCTTGTCGTCTAATAATTGGAAAATGTTTATCCAACCACAATTGTTTATCATCCATTTCTTGTTGAACCTGACAATGACCCATGATGAAATTTCTTCTTGCTCCACAAGAATAAACAACTTTCATCATATGCTGAGATGGTTTCCTCGTTAAGAAAATATGTTCACTAATTTCTTTTAAACTCATACCATTATTTGTACCCTCTGGGTCTGAAACATGGTCATTAAAACGATAAGGTGCTAAAGTTCCATCAATATCCCAAAAAACATATTTCTTTTCTAAATCACTTTTTCTTACACTTCCAGTTCTCATATTATCTATTCCTCTTCTCTTAACTTCTCAAAATAGAACTTTACAGGCTTAATATCCTCTTTGATAAGCCCATATTTTTTAAGCAGCTTATAATTAAAATTTTTCTCAAGATTATTAAACAAAGTTGTTGATAAACGCTTTCTGAACTCCTCTAAGGTAAATGTACTCTTATAGAAATTACATGCTCTGCAAGCTGGCAGGTAATTTTCTATATCATTGAGTTCATCATCACTTAAAGCTTTATATTTTTTTTCTTTATTATATTCATTTAAGTATACAGCTTCGATATGGTCTACCTGCATGTCTTTATATTCCAATTCACAGCCACAATAAGCACATCTATGATTACATTTATCATATACAGCTAGTCTTGTCGCTTTTGATATTGCTTTTCTACTCATGGGTTAATCCCTTTCTTCATTAAGCTCACCTTTTAATTTTTCAAGTTTTTTTTCAGCTTTTTCTTGTGTTGTAAATATAATTCCATCCTCAAAGTCTTTAGGTCTGAATGTTACTGTTACAGGTAAGTCTACATGAATATCATCAAGGTATCTTACTTTAATATCAAGATAATATCCATAATCCTTATTTCTCATTTCAGATATTTTAAACCCTGCATCATTATAATAGTGTGGATTTATTGATACTACTTTAGCCTTTCTTATATCCTGACCATCTTCAGGAATAACATATAATGTCTGTCCTATTGTTACTCCCAAATCTAATTTTGCATAAGCTTCAGCTTCAGTAAGAAAAACTGTCTTACCTAAATCAGATGAATTGAACCAAAGTTTTCCATAGCCACCGTTTATCGAACTTCCTTGATAAACTATAGATGATTTCTCTTGTATTTTAATACTTTCGATTTTAATTTCATTATCTGCATACCAAACTATATCTCCTACACTGCAAGGCAGTTTTAAAAGTTTTCCTTGTTCTTCTAAATCTTCATATTCACATAACTTTTCTGCCAGATGATTTATAATACTATGTAAGTCATCATATGTAGTATCTCTTGATGCTAGTATCAGCATCTCTTCATCTGCTACAATGTCTCCATATGCATCTCTTCCTGTTAATCTTTTCATAATCTATCTCCTTCTAGCGTTCTAAATCATTATCATTTTTGTTTAATAAACGGCTTGCTAAAATTTCTTTAACACTCTTTTCTGCTTCTTCATAAGTCTTATACCATTCTGTACCGGTATTATCTGCTAGTAAATTTATTGTGCTGTATCCAAATTCTTCTTCATTTTTAGCAGATAATGTAATACCAAATTCATTAAATGTAATACCAGTAATTGTTAAAGGTATAATTTTCAGTCTGAATATACCATATACCGTATCTCCTAAATTCGGCATTTTTTTAATTTTTTCAATAATCTGTTCATTGTCTTTAGCTTCCCATTTTTCTTTTCTATCTTCTACCGGTTTAATCAAGCTGATATTAGTTAATATATTTCTGATATCCCACGGTTTACCTTTATAAAACTTATCAACTTTAACAAATCTTTCAACTAAGTCACTTATAGGTATCGTTTTATCTAAATCAATCATATCTTTCACGCATGAAAGAGCTATTCCTTTTTCTTTATATAAGCCTGTAGATGCAAGATAATCACACATTTTTTCTGAAGTCATAATAAATCCCCTTTTGTTTTCTCATAATATACATTTCTCTGTTACTTTTGCAAATCTATCCATATATACTACATTTCTATTTCTTTAATTTTGCTTCTGCTAGTCTCAAAGTTGATATTTCTCAATTCTTTCGGAAATATTCTTTTGCAATTTCTATTGCTTCCTGATAATCTAATGCAGCAACTAAAATTGTAAAATTTTCATTTTCGTTTTTCACTACATATAAACCGGATAATTCGTTTATTTTCATAATTTTTCCTCCACCTATTAATAATATTTAACTTCCTTACATATAAGTAGTGTGAAATTACTACCTAAAATCACGAAAAAAAAGCTGCTTATTTAAAATAAACAGCTTAATTTTATGATTGTATATTATCAATATTCATATTCGTTATCATGTTCATTATCAGCAGTTATAGTATCTTCCCTGCCTATTGCTACTAATTCATCTGTAGCAGTGATAACCTCAACTGGTGGGTTGTCGCCGTAATACTGAGCTTCCCATGTCTTTTCAGTATAATCAAACGCATAATTAAGACTGTCTGAATCCGGTCTGTTAGGATGTAATGCTTTAAAAGCCATCTGTGCTTCGTATCTATTCTTTGCTAATACTACTACATAATCATCTATACCATATGGGTAAGCTGGGTCTGAACCAAATGTAAAATAGAACTTCTTATAAGTATCTTTATCTGACTGCAAGTTCATTCTCCTGATAGAGTTTTCTATAAAGTTATTAATATTATCCCAGTAGGATAAATTACAGTCATAATCTCCATTTTTCCACATTTCAGCTACATCACAGGCTATAACATCTTTTAATACATTAGGTATATCTTCTCTGTCTTCTAATACACATAAAGCATCTTCCTTTTTAAGCTCATAATTAACAGCATCATAAATTGCTTCTTTCTGGTCAGAGGTTAATACATCCAATAATTCATCAGTACTTAAATTTCTTATATAGTTATCAATATCCATAACAAACTCCTTTAGTCTAAATCTATCTCAGACTTATCAAGATAATCCTCTACAACTTCAGTAATAGTTGTATCTTCTTCTTCACTTTCTTCATGTACAGTATCATAATCTAAGTCCTTATCCGTTTTATACTCGTGGTCATAATCAATATAAGAAAGCTCTGCTGTTATCTTTGCATAAAGCTTATCCATTTCCTCATATTTATTATTAAGCAGCTTAAGTTCATCAAGTGTAATCTGTCTTTCTGCACTATTAGCATCATCATTTTTATAGAAAGATAACCCTCTACCTGTTTTCCAGATATTAAGTCCGAAAGTGCCATATTTATCTGAATATTTAGATATTTTAGTCTTTAATATTTCATATTCATCATGCTCTCTGAAATACTGCTTTTCCTGATTCTCAAGGTTTTTAAGTTGTAAATGAAATGCTTCGTCTACATAATCTGAATATGTTGAGCTTCTAAACATGCTTATATTTGCATCAAGCCTGTTTATATTTCTACATGGAGAAAAACGAATTTCCCCCCTATTATATGTACTATTTCCAATACAATTTCTTGTATCATTTCTATTTATCCATGCAATATAAGATATAGCTTTCATCTCTCCATAGGTATCTTTTTTAATAACTCCGTTCTCTTTATCTTTTTTAAGTTTATCAGCAAGATTAAGTATATAGCTTGTAAGTCCATCATTCATACTGTCAAGGAAATCTATCTTTTCCTGCCTTGTTAATTTATTCTCAGCCTTATAAATCTTTTCATTGCCAATATATATATTGCTTTTCTCATTCATAAGAGCCATATCTTCTACTTTCCATACAAATGACATAAATTTAACTCCTCTTTTTATTAATCCAATTCTATATCATCTCTGTTCATATATTCTGATATAGCCTCATTAATACTACATTCTTCAAGGTCTGTTTCCTTAATGAAATTATCAATGGCTTCATTCATCTTAGTCTTTACTTCCCCTGCTAAATTCCATGCTTCAGTACTGCTAAGACTGTCATTCTTATTCATAATCTTATTAGTCATTTGTAACTGCTCATAAAGGTTATGTACATTGCTAAGTGTATCATTATCAAATTTAAAACCTCTGTCTGTAAGAAATACACTTCTTTCATCAACATCAACCTGATAACCTTTTAAATCCACTAAATTACTCATATAATATCTCCTTTTTATTTTTCCTTATATAGGAATTGTCTTTATATAAATAGTGTTGTTATAAATTGCCTTAAATTGAAAAATATCTCTATTTTTTCTGATAAACGAAAAAATCTTCACACTATTTAAGTAGTAGTATTTATAACAGAAAGGGGAAATGCAAAAATGGAAGATTTATACAGACAGATTGCTGATTATGAAAAGAAACAGATTAGAAAGACAAATATATTATCAGGTGTTCTATTAATCATAGGAATTACCGGAATAATAACAAGTGTATTTTGCCATTATAAAATAACAGGAATAATATCAGTATTTATAATATTACTGGCAGTAACAGATTTACTTATGTCTAATTTATCAACAAAAGCAACCATAAAGAAAATATATAAAAATAAGCCTTCCCTTAGAGAAGGAATAATAGCAGATATCAAAGACAATATACTTACGGTAACTGATAAATATGGAATGGAATATACAGTAACTTCTGTTACAAAGCATAAATTTAATATAGAAGATAAGGTATTCTTCATAGGGATTAACAGAGTTTTTGGAATGAAATGTGAACAGGTAAGATATGCTTTCTATAATGGGATGATTTTATAAAGGGGGCTTAGATTATTTATATTAGTTGACGGAATGATAAGTATGAAAACCTTAAAGGTTGCTTATAATGTGAAGACATAAAAATAAGGAGATATCCGATTAATACTAGGTATCTCCTTTTTATATTGCCTATATTAAGCTGTTAAATATTATAACTCATACTCATCACAATCTCTTGAATTCTCCATAGTTTCTAAATCATTCAAAGCTTCAGTAACCAGTTCCTTGTCTTTAATCTTGCTTTCTACCTTTGGGTTAAGTGATAACGCTAATATTATCTCTTCCTTAGTAGGCTTTATTAAACTTCCTATTGCGTTTGGATTCTGCTCAATTGCAAAACTTCTTAAAGAAGGGAACTCTCTCTGAAAGTTTCTGATAAGTAAGCCGTTCTTTTCAATAGCTTTTCTTACTACCGGTTCAGTAAGGGCGGATTTCTTCATATGAAGTATTGTACTTGCATCCTTTTCAATAGCTATCATCTTAATTTCATCACTAATAGGCGTTTTAGCTTCTATTAAGCCTATAATCTGTGGTTCTTTCTCAATAGCAGCCTTTATAACCGGGTCTGTAAGAGTTTTAAGTGTGAGTACAATTCTTGGAGCATTCTCAATAGCTGTTTTAGCAACTTCATCTGTCTGTATTTCAGGCGGTATTAAAGACAATGCATATCCGTTCTGTTTTACAGCTTCAATTGCAGCTTCCTCACATGGATTATCAATCATCTGTATAAGTAATCCGTCTGTTTTAACTACAGCTATCTGCATATCCTTAGTAGGGTTTTCAATGTTCTTTATCAGATTTGGGTCTGCTTCAATCTGTTTTACTGCTATAGCTTCACATGGGTTCTTTATAAGTTCAAGCTCTAACGGGTATTTATCATAAAACCATATCTGTAACTCATCAGATAAGGTGTCCAGCTTTTCCAGTAATGCCTTATGATTACTTGTATTACTTATGATATTTTTAATCTCTTCATCTGTTAGTGTGTTATGCTCAATCTTATCTCCAATTTCAATAACCTTATCAACAGTAAATCCTAAAGATAACAGATATCCTAAATGAAGATTATTAATTATATCAAATTTAGAAGGAACAACCTCATGTTTTTCAACTCTGTAATTAATAGCCGGTGGTAATACTACCCTTCCGTTCTTCTTTATTGTTCTTGCGTTAGTATGGTCTGTGTAATCTGAATATATCCATCGTGAAGATAATGTCTGTGGCATATCTGCTAACTTTGTAGATGGTACTGAAGCTCCCCATCCCTGCATACCTTCATTATAACTTGTTCCTACATGAACATTACCATAAGGACATTCTTTAGCCCACGCTGCAAAGATATTATTAAACAGGTATACATCCCTGTCATTATTAAACTCCACATTATCAAATACGATTGTATCTTTATCTTCATCTGTCCATACAAAGCCCTGTGCAATTACTTTTCCACCCTTTTCAATTATAACTGCTCCTGCATATGGGTCTGATGTAAGCTTATATACACATGTCTCTCCTGCTCCATTATAATGCTGGCAACAGTTGGTATCATATCCGATAGTAAAGTTGCGGTAATCATCTGCCGGAAGCATATACATATGGAAATTTCTGTCTATAACTTCTATTTCTCTTCCCTTTATAGCAAGGTCATTGTCTGAAAACTTATAATTGTACTTATGTTCCATATTTTTACAGTCTGAACGAGCTTTAAATTCCCTTAATTCATTAATCTGTTCTACAGGAGACTTACTCTTATCAAATTTTACTAAAGACATATCATAATCTGACCTTGACGCATAATGCTGCAATCCGTCATCTATGCTCTTCTTTATCTCCATTGCGTACTTATAGACATTCCTGTACTGCTCCAGTAATTCCTTTAAGTCATTATCAGATATATCTTTATGAGCATTATAGTATTCAATAAATCCATTAGTTTTAAGATATGAAACAAGTTCCTTTGGATAATATGAACCAATTATATTTATATGGCTCTCTTTTATCTCATTGAAATTAAGCTCATTACTTAGTGCATACAGGCTCTCTGATTTTGTCTTGGCAACCTTCATTAAACTCTTTAAATTAAATTCATTATAGATACGGTTTCCATTCATCCCTGAGTCTTTATTAAATTGTGCTACTGTATAATCCTTAATTACCCTTGGTACTCTGTGTCCATATTCCTTTGATTCTGTAAATAACTCTGTAGCCTTCTGTTCAGCCTGTGTTATATTTGTTACTGGTATATCCTTATTAGGAATAATGTTTATAAGCTTATGTATATCTTCTTCACTGATATGTCCATTCATAAGGCAGTTTTTATAAAACATAGCCTCAAGCATATCTCTTGTAATTATAATATTCTTATCAGTACGCTTTATAGATACTGCTATATCTGTTGCCTTAACAGGATTTAATTCACATGTAAGAAGCTGTCTTTCAGATGTATTAAGCCCCATTAATATATCAATGGTATCCTTATCAGGTACAAGTTCATTAAAATTATCTGAATAATATGATGCTATACCTTCCTCTATGGCAAGTCTTGCTGTTTCAGATATCTTCTTTAACTGTGATACATCAGCATCCGGATACATGTCTAAAAGCTGTGGAATAATTCCTATAGTTGCTGCAATCTGATACTTTAAGGCATCAGTCTTAGCTTTAGTATCTATTGGGAATGGATATACCTTTGTCGTACTGTCAACATTAAATAAATACTTCTGGTAGGCATCATTAAGGTCCTTAGACTGTTTATCCATAAACGGAATATTGCTGTTAGGTGGAAAATCTTCATCATGGAAGATATCTCCCCTTCCATTGACATCTCCTTCATAATCAGAATCATGCACAACATTGTAATCCGGAATAAAAGAGTTTTCTTTTCTTATCTGCCAGTACTTATAAGCATCTTTTATAAAAGCATCATCTATTGTTATATCATCTGGGAAAGTCTTATTAGCAGGGATAAAACAGGCGGTTATTCCGCCTATTTCATCTACAGCCTTTCCACTTCGTAAATCTTCAAGTATCTTCTCCAGTTTATAGTTTGTGTTGATATCAAATACCAGATTATCCTCTGAATGAAAATTTAATGGTAATTTATCCTGATTTAAAATAATCATCTCTTTACCTCTCTATCTCTATTGATTTATCTTCTTTGTCACTTTTTACAGCTGCTTCATTCTGTTTTATTTTCTTTTCGTTCTCATCATTTCTGGCAACAAGATATTCAATAGTGTTATAGTCATATGCTTTTCCTGTAAGGTCATATGCTTTCTTTAAGAAGTCATTAGTTATAATACCGTCCTTATTTGTAAGATTAGGTATTACATACTGCCCTGTACATATAAGCTTCTCTTTTGCTCTTGTAGCTCCTACAAACCATAATCTGCGTTTCTCATTGATTTCTTTTGAATATCTTCCACTAGGGTCTTTATGGTACTGCTTACGGTCAAAGTTTGTAAGTGAAAGATATGTTGTATCCCACTCAAGACCTTTAGCACTATGTATGGTTATAAGATTTACACCTGCATAATGTCCTTCCTTTGTCTTACCACATGTACTGTCATATCCGTATAATTCAAAGTTGGAAAAATACTCTGCAAGCTCATCCATATCCTTACAGTAAGATATTCTGTCAAGGAAATCCTGAAAACATACATCTGTCTTATTTTCATCAAGTTTATTTGCAAGCTCAATGAACTTATCAATAGTCTTAGGAACACTCATAATCTCTGCTTTTCTGTCTGCTACAATATCATCAAGCTCTTCTTTTGTTGCAGATTTTAATTCTCCGTGCTTTAATACATTCTCATACTCAATCATTCCTTTAGGAGTATGGTTTACAAAGCTGTCATAGTAATCACATAATGCTATTACCCTTGCATTCTTTCTGAACGGAATAGGATTCATAAGCACAGATGAAATATTTGCCTTAGTAAGTGCTGATGCTATACTTCTTAATTCATCTCCTGTACTTGCCATTATACATATTGAGCTTGGGTCTGCTCCTGCTTCAATACGCTTGGCTATATCATTTGCCATAAACTTATATTCAGCTTCTTTTGTATAAAAGCCCTGTACATCTACAGGCTCTCCATCATTCTTTGTAGCAACAAGGTCTTTCTCTACACGGTCATCTACCAGTGCGTTTATCTTATTTGCATTAGTAACAACATTTCGGCTGCTACGGTGATTCTCTATAAGCTGGAAATCTTTAAACTCTCCAAAGTATCTTTCAAAGTTTACAATAAATTCAGGAGTTGCATCCTGAAAGCTGAATATACTCTGGCTGTCATCTCCTACTCCCATGAATGACTTAAAGGAATTGGCATCTATCATTGCCTTTGCTATATTAAGCTGCTTTAAGTTACTGTCCTGATATTCGTCCATGATGATATGCTCATATCCGTATTCATCAAATAATCCCGGATGTGTCTCTGTAAGCTGTAATACCAAGTCTAACTGGTCATCAAATTCAATGAAATTCTTCTGCTTCATTTCAAGCTGATACTGGTTGTACATAAGAAATATCATTGATATTGACTGTGGTGAGTATGTTCCGGTAAGTCCATTCTCCCTTACTGTCCAATTGTTCTTCTTGATATCAGCAAATACATTCTTTGCTTTATTTAATGCACAATACTGATTAGCCCATCTTGCATTTTCATACTGTCCTAATGGTCTGTATTTCCATTCCGGTATCTTTGCATAGGAGTTAAGGACATCATTTATAATTCCATATCTTACTTCATCAGGTACTACCCTTGGAGCTTCCGTATATCCTAACTCTTCATAATGGTCATTAATTATATCCTGTCCGAATGAATTAATCGTACCACTCTTTATAAGTCCGGGGTCTGTGAGTATTCCTTCCTGTCCTGCTAAATATCTGATAACTCTCTCTGTCATCTCTTTAGCACCGGTTGTTGTATATGTAAGCATTGCTATCTTACTTGGGTCATATCCCTTTTTGATAAGCTCTACTACACGCATTGCAACGAGTAATGTCTTACCTGCTCCTGCTCCTGCTATAACCCTTGCTATACCTCTTTCAAAATCAGCGGCTTCTCTCTGTGTCTGTGTAAGGTTTATATCAGATAATGGCTTTATTGTCTTTTCAAATCCTAAATCTATAGGCGGTTCTTCATAGTTACAAAGCTGGTTTCTGGCACATGTACTACAACCTTCTCCTGCACATCCGTTTTCAATTATCTCTTCAAAATCACTTTCCAATGCGTTGTAAAGGTCATCTGTAATTTCAAATGAACATATCGGAGCATAATCCTCATAAGTCTTATCTGTACGCCTTTCATTAGGCTTTGTTAAGAATTCATATCTGATATTTACTGTCTTATCAGGATATTTATTATTAGCCCATGTTGATAAGCCATACATTTCTGACTTTCCGGCTGGTGTCGTTAAAGGATTCTTAAACTGGGATGTCTTTATCTTTACAATATCAACCTGTCCGTCTTCTGTTTCATACATGTAATCAAAATCAGGTAATACCTTTCTACCTTTAATCTCAACTGTATCGTCTTTATCTATATCATCTCCAAAGACTATAAGGCTGTCATCTCTTAAGCCTGAGTATGTATCCTGAAAATACTGGTTATAAAGCTCAATCTTCTCTGTGAACTCTTTTACTTCTTCATCTTCCTGTATGTATGTATCAAACTTAGCACCATTGTCTTTTAAAAGGCTTCTTACTTCACTCTTTATATCTGGAATATCTTCGCCCTTTATCAGTCGTTTTAATATCTGCTTCTGGACTACCGCCCTTATTCCTTTTTGCGAAAGCCTTGAATTGAGATTATCCCCATTATTAAATAATATGTTTGCTGAATTTAACTGAGATGTTTTCATCTTTTTTTCTCTTTCCTAAAACACCCCTTAATTAATTTTGAATGATGAATTCAAAATGCTGAATTGCTAGTTTATCAATTTTAAAAAAAGGGGGTTTATTTAATTCAGAAGGCAGAATGCGGAATGCTGAATCTGCCTTTAGGTAGATACCGCATTCCTAATTCCGCATTGTTTTTATTCCATTGTGAAATCTGTATCGAAATCATCTAATGCAAAATCTCCTGCATCAAATCCTGAATTCTCTGCTACTGCCTCTTCCTTTGGTTTTGTCTCCTTAACCTCTTCTGTTACAGGGGCTTCTTCCTTTACAGGAACAGGTGCTTCTGTTGGAGCTTTTGCTTCCGGCTGTTCTTCTTTTACAACTTCCTTAGAACCTTCAGCATCCTTTGACTTTACTCTGTCATTTAAGTATGTTACATCAACTGAATCTGCTCCAAGATGACTGCACATATGGTTCTGGAAGATTCTGCTTGGGTCCTGCTTACTAGGTGTCTCTCTTACCCAGCTGTTTCCCGGCTGTGTAATTACAGCTGCATAAATAGGATTTTCCTTTCTGTCAAACTTTGAAAACAGCTTTTCATATCTCTCAATGTTTAACTGTGCAGGAATAACTGTTCCGTCTTCCTTTGTTCTTTCAGGGAAATTATAAATGCTGATAATATGTGTTACTCCTTCAGCTCCCTTACCTACTAAGATACCAATGTCAAAATGTGGCTTTCTAGGCTGTCCTGCCTTGTTAAGTCTAGGCTCTCCTGTTGTCTTATCAATTTCATCATACTTTCCTGCAAATAAGACCTCTCCTGCTACAACTGCCTTTGCCTTTACTCCTGCTGTTGGTGGTACTTCTGCATAAACGGAATCCTTTGTGAATACATCAGCTAATACCTCTCCTCTTAAGTTCCAGCCCTGTACTGTGACAATATCTCCAACCTTCTCTTCAATCTCATACTGTGTCTTTACAGGAACTAACTCATTTACATACTGCTTATCCTTAATGTTCCATGTTCTTACTTCAATTTCTGCCTTAAGCTTATCCTCTGAAATAGACTTAATCTCTCCTGTTGCAATTACTAATCCACTCTTGTTACTCTGATACTTTCTACTCATATCGCTTTCTCCTTTTTCATTCCTGCATTCTAAAATGCTTAAATCTGTCTGACCTTTTATCAGGTCTTAATTTAATAGTGTGGGGCTGATATCTTTTATCTGAATAAATATCTGTAATTGCCTAATAAAATATTAATATTTTTTATAATATATTGAGCATAAAGGAGGGAGGATATTTTTGAAAAGATTTAGTAAACGCCTGTAAAGATGTATGTTTTGTTTAGCTTTGTAGTTGTTTATTGATAAAACCTATTATATGTACAGACTGGTATTTATTATTAATAAAATCAGACATCTGTTGTATTACAGGAATAATAATATCATCATATCTAACAATACTATTACTCTTACCGATAATGCTATTACTTTTACAATAAACATATCCTTAAAAGTCTTATAAGACATACTTTTACTGAATAAGGACCAGATATATCTTTAACAATAATATCTAGTCTTTAAAAGTATTATAAAGCTATGTTTATTACTGAATAAGAATTGTATATATCTTTAACAATAAAACATAGTCTTATTATACTTTTAAGTTCTTTATCCCCTACGGGGGATATAACTATATCTGAAAAATAATATCTAGTCTTTATAAGTCTTATAAAACTATGTTGTTATTTAATAATAAACATAGTCTTATAAGTCTTATAAGACATATTATTACTGTTAAAGATATAACTATATCTCTTATAGGGAATTTTAGAAGTAACATAAGACTATGTTTATTACTGAATACAAAACATAGTCTTATAAGTATTATAAGATATACTATTTCTTATTCAGTATAAACATAGTCTTATAAGTATTATAAGATTACACCATTTTTTCTATTACACCGTTTTATTCTTTTAAAATATTTATAATTTTATTCAAAATCAATCCTTAAAAAACCCGATAAATGAAAGAAATTCCACACTACTTAAATATGAGATATCAAAATAGCAGTTCAGGCTTATGGGTACATGAAGATATTTACAAGTCTGAATTCATAAAAAGACATTTAACTAAAACCTTGTTTAATTGTTCAAGCGGTATATTAATTATGAGTTTGTTTCTGGTCTGTTCAAAGCCACTCATATTATCCAAAGCATATGCTGATAACAATTCAACAGCAACTATTGAAAACAGTCAGTCAAAATACAACGCCGGGGCTATAGAGCAGACAGAAGGAGAAGAACAGCCCTTATTGACAAATTATATTGATACAGACACAGAAAACGAACCTGATGAATTAATTGCAGATATTTATGTAAATGAGGATGTAGTTATTGATTCATCAGACGCAACACAGGACCTTATACCGGCAGATACAGAAGATGAACCGGAAGAAATTATTCCTATGATTGAGACAATGACAGTACCTAACTGGGTATCAGGCTGTAAGTCTTACAACATAACACATATGGACTACAGAGCCGTAACTGATAAGACATCAAAACAGTATAACCTGCTTAATTCAGCAAAGGCTACGACAGATAGTTCAACCGGATTAAGAATGATTGATGACAGAATAGCTATAGCATTAGGGCTTGGATTTAATGTATCAGTCGGAGATTATGTGAACGTAATATTTGAAAACGGATATGAGTTTGAATGTATTATCGGAGACATAAAGGATAATAAAGATACGGACAATACTCATAGATTTCAGAAGTATGATGGTTCAGTAGTAGAAGCTATAACAGACAGACATTTTTTTACAGGAACTAAAGATTATCCTGAAGGATTTAAAGGAACAATAGCCCAGATAGTAAGGCTTGATAAAACATTTGAGTATTAACAGATAAAGGAGATTAGGACATGGAATTAAGACCATATCAGCAGGAAGCTGTTGAGGCGATATTTGAAGAATGGAAAACTAATAAAAGCACAATGACTGTTCTTCCTACAGGCTGTGGAAAGACCGTTATATTTTCAGAGGTTGCAAGACAGTTATATGAATCAGGTAAGAGAATATTGATGCTTGCACATAGAAGAGAGCTGTTAGAACAGACACAGGATAAATTTTTAAAATTCGGAGTAGAGTCAGTACTGGAAAAAGCTGAATCAAAAGCTAACCCGGAAACAGATAATGTAGTTGTTGCCAGTGTACAGTCAATCAGCAGGGATAACAGATTAAGCCGTTTTCCTAAAGATTACTTTGACGTAATTATCATAGATGAATGCCATCATGCTGCAACAGATACTTACACCAAAGTAATTGAATATTTTAATACGGCTAAGTTGTTAGGAGTAACCGCAACTCCTAACCGTTCAGATGTAAGAAATATATCAGAAGTCTTTGATACTGTAGCATACAGCTATGACATTAAGACAGCGATAGATGAGGGCTACTTATCTCCTATCAAAATCAGACGAATCCCAATTAAGATTGATATTTCCGGAGTAAGGACAAGCTGTGGTGATTTTATGTCAGGAGATTTAGGAAATGCTATTAAGCCTTATCTTAAAGATATTGCACAGAATTTAAAAGATAAAGCATCCGGAAGAAAGACTCTTATTTTTACTCCAACTATTGCAATCGGAGAAGAATTTGCAAGCTTGCTTAATGATGAAGGCTTTAAAGCATCCTGTGTTTCATCCAATAACAGTGCTGATGAAAGAAAGGATATTGCCAATAAGCTAAGTACAGGAGAACTTAATGCAGTAACAAATGCAATGTTATGGACAGAAGGTTTTGATGAACCAAGCATAGACTGCATTATCAATCTAAGGGCTACAAAATCAGAGAGTTTATACAGACAGATTATAGGTCGTGGATTAAGACTATCTCCTGATACAGATAAGAATAATCTGCTTGTATTAGATTTCTTATGGCATAGCGGAAAGGGCGGATATAATATCTTATCTCCTATCCAGTTATTTGTAGATGAATCAAAGCTTGATTTAGCAGAAGACATCATAAATGAGGGAGAGGAAGAAGATTTACTTTCACTTGAAGAGAAGGCTGATGCAAGAGCTGCACTTATTAAGCAGATGGAAGAAGCAAAGAGAAAAGCTGAAGCTGAAAAGAAAGAGAAAGAAAGAATTGCAAAGCAGAAAGAAAATGATAAGAACAGACATTTCTTCTTTGGAAGAGAGCTTAAGAATATCATTAATACTCCAGAGATTACATACTGCTTTGATAAATCAAACAACCTTGACAGTATCATATTCAGAGATGCAGTAACCAAGTTCTATACAGGAAGGGATTCATATGAGTATGTACCATTAAGACGATGGGAAAGTGAACCAGCTACAGAGAAACAGAAAGAAGCTCTTAAGAAATATGGTTTTGATATATCAACTATCCGCTTTAAAGGACTTGCAACTGCTTTAATGAATGCGGCAATCAGACACTTCTCAAAGCATAAGTGTTCATATAAGCAGTATGTATTTTTAACCAAGCATGGGTTTAAGAATGTTGAAAACTGGTCAATGAAAGCTGCTTCAGACATGATGGATATGATATCAAGAAATGGCTGGCGTGTTCCAAGGTATATCAACCCAAGAACATATAAGCCTGCAAATACGATGGTATTTCCTGATAGAAGAAGACATCCTTCAATAAGCAGATTAGCATAAAAGAAGCATTGGAGAAGTAATACTGATATTAATATTACTATTACTTCTCTTCCGTTTTTAATTTTTTTAATAGGAGTGAGATTATGGAATTTAACAGAAGACGGTCATTAATTATATCATCATTTATCGTATCCCTGATACTTATAATTGTATTAGTGGTTATGAAGCGGTTCTTTATAACACTTGAGATGAAGGGTATATCCATGAACCCTATCTATAAAGAAAATGATTTACTTATGGTTTTGAAAACCGGAGACATCAAAATAGGAGATGCTATTGCTTATCAGACAGAAGACGGGGCATATATTATCAAGCGTGTTATAGCGTTACCGGGTCAGTCAGTTGTTATAGATGATGATGATAAGATTTATATAGACGGCGAGTTATTTGAAAGCAGCTATATCCATATTGATGAGAATACTGAAAGCTATGCAGGCGGAATGAGTTATGACTTAGCTGATGATGAATATTTTGTACTGGGAGACAATCTGCATCATAGTATTGATTCAAGAGCTACAGGTCCAGTTAAGGCTGAAAAGATTACAGGTAAGGTTGTATATAATTTTGCAGGAATTTTCTCAAAATTAAGAAAATAACCCTTTGTTTATACATTTTTACGCTTTTAAAAGTTATTAATTCCACACTATTAGATTAGATAGTAATTTAATGAGGAGACAGCAAAGATGAATAGAGTAGAAATGCGTAAATTAAAATTAGCAGGAATAAATATTCCAAAGGGAACACCTTTAGAGAAAATAAATTTAATTGAAATTGGATTACAGCTTATGACTCTTAATAATCAGGATGTTTTAAAGATACTTGATAAAAATACTGGTATAAATGAAGCTGAACGGATATTAAGAGATGGACGCTTAAGCGGAGAATTAAAGTGTCTTACATACGAATATGATTCTTCTAAGGAAATTGAAGATGAATTAGAAATGGAATAATCATGGAAAGGAAAATACACATATGATGACATTACTTGACGATAATACTTCTCTTGATTATTTAAAAGAAGATATTTGTAATCTTTATACTGAAGCTGAAGAAACAGAAGTATTTAATCAATATAAATCACTTAACTGTGCTGAAGAAAAAATCAAACTACGCAATGATATATTAATGCATAATCAAAGGTTGGTAGTATCTATTGCAAAATATTACAAGAATGCAGTCCGTACATGTTTCTCACTTGAAGATTTAATTGGAGAAGGGAATATAGGATTATTAAAAGCAATAGATAAATTTGATAATTCTACAGGAAACAGATTCAGTACATATGCAACATACTGGATTAAACAGGCTATTTCCCGATATATAACACAAACTGATGATTTAATCAGAATTCCGGTAAATCTTAAATTGTTATGGATTAAAATATCAACATACATTGGTGATTATTATTCAGCGCATAATTGTTATCCTAGTAATAAAGAGATATTGGATAATGTATCAGGATTATCTTCTGAAGAGCTTGCTAATTATTATTCATATGCGGATATACATAAAGATATTTTAAGCCTTAATATGATAGTTGATAATGGAGAGAATGATGATTCAGAACTACAGGATTTCATAATGGATGATTTCTGCGTTGAAGATAAAGCAATTCAGTCAATTAACGAATCGCTGTTTGAAAATAAAGTAGATGAAATGCTCTATAAAGGTATAAGGAAAAGAATTATAACTGAAAGGGATGCCAAGATATTTAAAATGAGATTTGGATTTGGGGCTGAAACGAAGTTTACCCTACAGACTATAAGTGAGGAGTACAATATGTCTAAGGAAAGAGTAAGACAGATTGAAGGAAAGGTATTAAGATATTTTAAACAACCTGCAAATAAAATAATATTAAGAGCATGGCTGAACAATTAATATTCAGACGGAAAGGAAAATTATGAGTATTAGTCATATCATAGGTGCATTATCATTGATTATTATTTTTGGATGTATCATCTGGACATCTGTAAATAAAAAGAAGTATCCTGAAAAATATAAGAATGAAAAAGGAAACAGCTTTAGTATATTGTTTGGAGATTTCTTTTCAGATGTCTTTAAGGATTCAAAGGATGATTATTATTACAAGAACACAAAATATGGAAGACGACATACGATAAGTTTATCAGACCAGTTTAAAAGGGCTAATTCTAAAAGAGCTGATTCCATGAATAGATACTTAAATGATAATCCGGATGAAAATAATAATAATGCTTTTGGTAATAATGATAATAACAATAATTTATAATTAATAATGATGGCTATGAGATTGATGTCTTGTAGCTATTTTTTTGTTTTTATATACCCTTCTAAGGTGGTTTTTTGGCTCATATAGCCCCTTTTCTGTTGTATATATATAAATTATCCTTTATAATAAAAAAAGCCCGTATAGACAAAATGATACTTTTCTAGTCTAAATCATATTACTAGGCTTAATCTGCTTTCTAGTCTAAATCAGCTTTATATTAATATAATGCTTTCTTTGTTTTGTCAGCTTTATTTAAAGACCAATCATACTTACACTACTTATAATCATAGGCTTAGTCAGCCTTATTTGTATATATAGCTTTATAGCCTTATTAGTTCTATATAGGCTTATATTTCCATTATGCATATATGTATGATATTTCTAATTCAGTATAGTAAGGATACTTATAATTTTAATAAATATATTACACTTTAGCACTTTTCTGTATTTTCCCGTCTTTTTTATTTTTAAGTTCTTCCCGGTATTAATATCAATACTTATCTTTATAGTGTTTATATGCTAAATCAGCTTTATAGTCTTTATATTAATATTTAACTTTTTATGATTAATAGTCTTTATATGCTATATATTATTACATAGAATTGTAGTCTTAGTATTATATTATTGACATATAATTATATAAGTCTGATTAATCTTTATATTAAATAGAATGTTATTAGGCTTTTTAGGTTTTATAGTCTTATTAGTTATATTGGTCTTTTAAGTTTAAATCAGATTAATTATATTTATATTATTAGATTAATGATAAAGCATTAAAATGCAATAAGTGTAATATATAAATTAAAGCCTACTAATCATATTTTCCCAACTAACACTTGATATCATTATCAAAATATTGTAAAATCAAAGAAAACTATGAACTTTAAGGAGAAAATTCATAAAAATGGCAAGAATAATATGTATATGCTCCCAGAAAGGCGGCGTTGCTAAGACAACCAGTACAATAGAAGTTGCTTCTATTCTTAAATTAAAAGGAAACAAGGTACTGGTTATAGATTTGGACCAACAGTGTTCATTAAGCAAGAATATAGGGGCATCTCTTGATAATAAAACAATATATAATGTACTTCGAGCCGAATGCGAAATAAAAGAAGCAATACAACATCTGGAATTATTCGACTGCATTCCCGGTTCAGAAAGTCTTTCAAGAGCAGATAAAGAATTTATAGAAGCAGATGATGTCTTTGCTCTGGCAGATATTTTTGGTTATATAAAAGATGATTACGACTATATATTAATAGATAACGGACCAAGCAGAAACACCCTGCTTACTATGTCATATATTGCAGCAGATTATGTGATTATTCCGACAGAAGCAGATGAATCATCATTAGATTCCTTAGTTACAACAGAAGCAGATATCAATAAACTGGTAAACGGCAGACACCATGATAGTCATGCAGTAATAATCGGATATATACTTACAAGAGCCGAGAAAGCAACAGTTCTTCATCAGCTTGCTATAGAAAATCTTAAAGCAGAAGCAAAGAAGAATCCGGTAAAGCCATTTGTTCTTACAGTAAGAAAATCCATAAAAGCAAGTGAAGTGAAAACATTCCATACATCTATGGCTGCAATGTATCATAATCTGCCAGTAAGTATGGATTATCAGTTAATAACAGAGCAGATGATAAAGATAATGGATAAGATTGAAAAGAAAAGGAAGAAATAAGACATGGCAAGTTTAAGAGATAAATTAAAAGCAAAGAATGCGGAAAATGCTGCTGAAAGAGGTAATACTTCTACAGAGGATACAGTATTTGCAGATTTCATCAACAGAACAGAACCAGAGCAGGAACAGGAAGCAGAAAATAAATTATCAGAACAGCAACCGTCTGTTCAGGAAGAAAGTAATAAGCAGGATAAAGAACCTGATACTCCTGAAAATAATTCGATAAAAAAAGATACCGTTAAACAGCCTGCAAAACAGAAGACTAAAGCAAAGAAACCGGCAAATCAAAGTAACCATAAGGAAAAAGAAGTTAAAGTTCCTGATAAAACTGAAGAAAAGTCGGATAAGGAAACAAATGAATTAATTCTGCAAAAAAATGATAAACAGGTAACATTAACAATATCAATTCCACCTGAAATAGATGAGTACTTAAATATAAAACCTGCAATGTTAGCAGAACCTATTAAAAAAGTATTCAGGGATTCAATCATTAAAGCAGCAAACAGTCCGATAGATAACAGTCTTGCATCTCAGTTTAGAAAGACACAGCACTCATGTATCAAAAGGACTATACAGGTAAATAAATCCTTTAGAGAAATAATTCGTAAGGAAGCTATAAAATTTAAAATGAAACCTACATCTTTTATTACATACTGTTTAACAAAGGTTTATAATGAGGATGAAGAATACCAGAAGGCTATGACAGAGGATAAATAATCTTCTTACACACTCACATATATTTTAGGTATTTCTTGGTTAATCAGACATATATATAAATATATAATAATAACTACAACAGTTAAAATTAAATTAGTTTAGTTTAGAAAACTGAAAATCCGCATAAATACTGGATTATTAAGAGTTGATTCAGACAAAATATTATTTAATTCAGACAAAATTATAGATGATGCAGACCATAAAGATAAGAATACAGGCTTATTTATACATTAAATGTATGGATTTGTCTGTATTCTTTATTTTTTTGTCTGCGTGTTACTATAATTCAGATAAATTACTATAATTTTTACTAAGAATTGTGGATAATATTGTGGAAAACCTGTGGATAAATATATTTAAGTTTGTCATTATATTATCTTTAAATAATATCAAAACTGAAAATAATTTGAAGTTAATTATTTGTCTGAATCTAAATAAAGATTATAGTATCTTATTCAGACATTTTTATAACTGATATCAAATCATTAGTACCTAATCAGGACAAAATCCTTTGTAATTCAGACAAATAAATAGAAAAATCATATATATTCAGTCAAATATAGATTTAATTCAGACAAATAGATAGATTTTACCTGTAAATAATCCTAGCATTTAAAATTTTGTCTGAATAAGACAGGAAAAACATTAATAATTATCTGATTTTATATACATAAGGTATTAATTCAGACAAAGTTATAGGTTATAATAAATGGATATAAAAAATTGTCTGAATAGCCATTAGTTAGGATTTGACAGGCTTCACAAGAGATTACCCGTAATGTAATTCAGACAAATTTGTATATTATATTATAATTCAGACATATTTATAACATTTATATATAAAATTGTCTGAATAACCTTGATTTGAGATTTTAAATATAGTACAATAAAAAAAATTTTAGAGGCAATTAAAACTATGGCGGATTAAGAATAAAAAAATACTAAGAAGGTAAACAATATGACGGATTATATTCCTGTAAATGAAGAATCGGTTTACTATAAAAGCAATAAGCTTATTATGGCTAAGGGAAAGATTTCCACAAATGAAAATAATATTATAGAATTAGCTATATGTAAAATTCAGAAGGTATCTATGGATAAGGATGCCAGCCTGATTACAACCATGTATGCTAATGAACTGAAATCTTACATAAAAAATAAATCCAATGTATATGCAACATTAAAGAATGTGAGTCAGACAATTGGTAAGAAAACAATGATGATTGAAAATGGGAAAGGAGATTTTGCTGTCTTTCCTATTATCCAGAAGGCGGAATATAAAAATGGTGTATTTACTATCAGATTTAATGAAGAGATAAGACCTTATATTACCCAACTGACAGCAGAATATACTAAACTAAAAATAGCAGTATCTAAAGATTCCTCATCAATAGCCACATCAAAGTTATACGGAATATTTGAAAAGGAATTATATCCGGGAAGTAAATCATACGATAAGAATTTAGGCTGCTCTGTTGTTGAATATGCTATATCTGATTTAAAATTTATGTTTGGATTGATAGACATAGACCATCCATCAATTGCTGCACTTAAAGAGAAAATGAGAAAGGAAAAGCACTATGACTGGGATTTATTATATGATGCACTTCCTGAAAAGGAGAAGATATATAAGCAGTCTAAGGATTTTATCAGACGAATGATAGAACCAGCCAGAAAAGAATTGTATGAATTATCCAACATAAAATTTGAATATGAACCGATTGCCACTAAGGGGAAGAAAATAACAAGAATAAGATTCTTTATTTATAAGAATGAGAAGAATGAAAAGCGTATTAAAGAAGCATTAAATACTGTAAGCAAGATTGTAGATAAAGAAGAAGATATCAAAGTAATGCAGACAGATATTAATGAGCTTTACGAAGAATTTATTGGGTTACATCTTCTTACAAAAGCAAATATAGATGATTTCTTAGAGAAGGCTGATTATGATGTAACCAGAGTAAGAAATGCCATTTATTATACAAATGAAAAAGGTGATATCAATGATTTTGTCGGATATGTAATGTCTGTTATTATGCATCCAGAATGGGATTTAGCTGGTGGAGCAGCTATTGTTAATGGAACAGAGATTAATAAAGAACTTACTGAAGTAGGTAAGACAATTATAAGAGAGCAGACAAAAAAAGATACACAGTCTAAAAATTCTAAACAAATATGGGAAACGGTTATTAAATCCAGAGATGATTTCAATGATTTCTTAACCTATATGGAAAGCAAAGATAACTGGGATTTAGATACATTTGAACTTGTATTTACTGACGAAGAAAAAGTAGATTACTGGAAGAAATGGGCGCTAAATAAATAATATTAATTAAGACAGGCTTTAAGGGTCTGTCTTTTTTTATGCAAAAGAATGACGACATATGTACAAAGCAGACAAAATTAATTTTCTCTCAGGATAATTAGGAGCGTTATCCTTGGAAGTCATTCTTAATTATTTTGTTTTGCGTAGTATTTCAATTATATTTTATGTGGAGAGAGGAGTTTTTTGACAAACATATATACATATGTCGTCATACATCTCATATGTTTTACTAAATTCTTCTGTTAGTGAAATATTTTTATAATTTTTTTTTAAAAATCAGGATAATTAACAAATATAAGAAAAATAAAACACACTATTCTAAATAAGACATAGTAATATGTCCGTAAATATATTTTTCTATAGGAGAATTAAAATGGCTGAGACAAATTATGTAAATTTCAATGGAATCAATAAGAACATGGTCCATGAGAGAACAAACCAGAACACAGGAGAAAAGTTTTATAGTGTAGGTATTAAAGTACCTAACGATGTATCAAGAAACGGAATTGCCAATGTAGTAACAAAGAAGGTATTTCCTACAAAGTCTGACCCGGAGAATAAGGTTAACATTGGATTCCCTGAAACATGGAAGGTTAATATTTCAGTAGCTTCCTTCTACAATAAGGAGAAGCCTGAAGATACTAAGTATAAGACTATTGAAATTCCTGTAACAGAGCTTAAGGCAAAGAACATTGAAGCTCTTAAAGCAGCTAAAGACAGAATGGAAGCAAAGGAATCAGAACAGGAAGCTGAAGCTGAAGGACCAGAGCTTGATTAATATTTAGCAAAGAAAAGGCGTTGAATTATTATTTTTCAGCGTCTTTTTTTCTTGTAAAAAAATATTCATCCACTATTTACATATATAAGCTATGTCAGCTACAGGGAAAATAGAAAGATGAGCATAAAAATTGAATTGTATGATTTTTCAAAATATGATAAGAAATTTAGCAAAACAGGCGGTAAATATGGGTTTAAAACAACCTATACAAAAACAGGGAACAGATGGGAAATAGAACATGAGACTACATCAACCCATCCATTTTGCAGAAGATGCGGAAGGTTTATAGACCATTACAATAAAGAAACTGATACATATGTATGTGGCAGAGGGTTAATAAAGATAACAACAACTGAACTGGATTACAGATTGTTTAAATTCATGGATATCCATAAAAATAAGCATGATGGATTTATAGGATTACAGGATGATGATAATTCAGATAAACCAATTGAACCGATAGAGGAAATAGAATTAACAGAGGTAGAAGAAGATGAGTAATTTTACAGATGTATTAAAAAAAGGATTTGACAGTCTGGAAGCAGAGCTTGAAGCAGGACTTATTGAAAATGATAATTCTGAAGCTGATGATAATGTATCAGATATCAAGACAGATATTAAATTATCTGAAATAGATGAAAATGATTTATTCGATATGAATGAAGATAATTCCTCCAACCCGGATATGGATGAAAATGAGCCACAGGAAGCTCCATTAGAGGAAGAAGAAAATAAGGATACAGATAAAAATAATGATAATGATGAGCATGATACTGGTATAGAAGATGCCGGTATAGAAGAAGAAAATATACCGAATGATAGCATAGAAGAAACCGCTATAGACAACTATAACAGGGTATGGGAATTCTTTAGAGAATGGAATGGTTTAACAAAAGATGACAGAAAAGAAATCACAGGTGGTAAAGATATATTATCATTCACTCCTATAGAAGCCTTTACTTTATTAGAAGACTGGAAAGAGAGTAAAAGAATACATATTGGAGATATCATCACTAATAATGGAGTTACCGGTATATGCGTAGAAATTTCCATTAAGGATAAGAATGGCAACGACTGTTATCTGGTATCTACCGGAGATGAAAAGCTGTTGTATTTTGATAAGGAATCGACTTTGAAGACAGAAAAGCATATTGATATAAAGAAATTACTGTGAAGAGGAAATTAAAGATGTTGGTAAAGGATATAATAGGGGCTGTTAAAATTAAACAGAAGAATAATGATTTTCAGATAAAGATATATGAAAAGAACGACAGCAGTTATGCTATAAATATTATATTAGAATAAAGGAAAATAAATAATGATAACAAATGATACTTTTTTAAAAGCATATAAAGATTTTGAAAATGAACTTAGAAATAATTCCGAGTATATAACAGTAAAAGATTATGAAGACAGGCTTACAGAACCGGAAATACAGGATAAATTAAGATTCGCAAGGAATCTAAGGAATTATCTGTCTCATCATTCAGATGGCGATAGTCTAATAAAGGTAAATAAAGATATGCTGGATTTTATTAATGAGCAGAAGGAAACTGTTCTAAGAATGAATGGTATTGTGCAGGATGTATATATCAGTATTGCAAAATCAAAGTATCTTTATAAATTATCTGATGATATCAAGACTTGTAAAGATTTATTACAGGCTCTAAGTAAAAAGAAAACGGACTATGCCTACATCTTAAACAAAGATGGAAAATTATCAGGAAAAGTAACCATTTATGCACTTATAGATGTGGTAATAGCTAATCCAAGATTAGGAATTAACCATATTCCTGTAGAGAATATAAATATTCCTGTATTAAATAAACAGACTCCTCTTACAACATTGGATAGTGGGTATTATTTTGTACAGGATGCTAAGGGCAAAATATGTGGAGACATTGAAATTAGATAAAACCAGTATTTTACTCTAAAAATATCTACATTTTTTAAATAGAGGGAAATGTATATGAATATTACAGATTTAGCTCCGGGTTCTGAAATTACAATAAGTGTGCAGAATAATAAAGAACTTAATAAATCCATTATGCAACAGTAAAAAGAACAGGCGAGACAAAAGAATACATAAAGGAGTAATTATGGCAAGAGTGAATAATAAAATAAGAAATATATTTAGAAGGCAGATAAAAGCCGGCAGTTTATTAACGCTTACAATATTATCTACATCGGTATTAACAGCATGTAATTTAAGCTTTAAAAGGACAGAACTAATTTCTGATAAACTTCCTCAGTCAACACAGGATATAGATATAATTGTAAATGATGAAAGCAGCCTTGATGAGAAAAACCTAAGTCAGACAATTGATACCATCTTAAATGAAGCAGAAACAATGGCAAAGGAAGCTGATACGGAGTTTATAAAAGCTTCAATAGTAAGGGTTGTTGATGGAGATACATTAGTTGTTGATATAGATAATGAAGAAGTAAAGGTAAGACTTATAGGTATTGATACTCCTGAAAGTGTAGCTTCTAAAGATTATTTACAGAAAACCGGAAAGACTAACAGCAAAGAAGGAAAAGATGCTACATCCATTACAAAATCCATATTGTCAGATTATACGGATGTATATTTACAGAAGGACATCTCTGAAACTGATAAATATGGGAGATTGTTAAGATATGTATGGTTGTCTGTACCGGAAGATGAATTTAATATAAATGAAATAAGTACAAAGATGTTAAATGCCATGCTTTTAGAAAAGGGAACTGCAAAGGCAGTCTCATATAAGCCTGATATTAAGTATCAGGATATATTTGAAGATTTGGAAAGGTAAGAAAATGAGAGTAAACGGAACTGAATACAATACAGGGAATATTATTTATACAACGAGAGGGGCAGATATGTTTCATTTTAGTGAGAATGGAATAATGTCCATGATAATAGAAGATTTTGAAGTAAGTAATGGAAAGGTGTGTGCTATTGAGCATGGCAGTTTTATGGATAAGAGTATAGAACTGGGGATATCAACTACATATAAATTAAGAGATAATGCCGTAACCGCATTGAGACTGAAACGGTATTCAAAAGATTTTTTTAATAAATATGATAATCTTACCGGTAAAGATAAATATATGTATTATAATAAATTTGAAGAGATGGAGAAGGTTATACATGAATATGATAACCATGAAGATACAATTAATTTTGACAGTGTTTTAGATAATTGTAATTTCAAAGAACCAAAGATTATAATAAGAGAAGAGGATATGGATTTAGACAGGTAAAGAAGATATCTGTATAAAAAAGTACAATTCCATGATAATTGTCCGATTTTTTGATAGTAATTATACACTACTTATATGTAAGTAAATATAAGGAGCAAGAAATAATGGCAAAAACAAGAGAAATACAGTGTATTCATTATATATGTGAAGGCAATTGTGATTTAGGAAAAGAAGGAATATTCAGAAAACATTGCCAGACATGTAAGACATATAAAAAGCTTCCGGGTGGTAAACCTGCAAGAACAGATACAAGAAAGCAGAGAAGAGAAAGATTTGATAAAAAGCAAGGAAAGCATGAAAATTATGAATGATGACTTTAATCTTTAGTTTAAAGCGAATGAAATGAAATATCACGGATTAATTATAATGAACTTTGTTTTATTTATATTTTTTTATCTAAAGCCGCCAGTAGATAGAAAGGGGAAATATTTATAATGGGGAGATTAGTAGATACAGATGATGTAAAAGCACTTATTGATAATATTTATGAAAAAGAAAAAGACATTATAAAGATGGATTATAAAAGAAACGCTATTAAAGACAGAATAGATGAGTTAGATACAGCTGTTGATATAAATAGTATTATAAGTCAATTAGAAGATTATGGCAATGAAGAATGTTCTTATTATGAAGGTACTCCATATAAGGATGTTATTACAGAATGTATTGGTAAAGCACTTGAAATTGTAAAATCTAATACAAATAGAATTGTTAAAGAAGATAAAGCAGTTACATATGAAGAATATGTTAATAACAATAAATTAGATGGTATAGATTATGTTGAAGAGTATGAAAGATTATAGATATTAAAGGCAGGAAAACAGCTATGGATAATAATATTAATTATACAATCAATGATTATATTGAGCATTTAAAGACAACCAAGTTTTATAAAGAGAAGGTAGATAAGCTGTACTTATGTGATGCAACTCCGGATACAGTATGGTTTAAACCTAAAGCTGAATATACAAAGGTTGATGAAATGGGGCTTAACAGACAGACTGAAGACTATGATTATCTGTGTTGTGATATAGATGGAGCAGTAAGAAAGAATGGCAGACCGTATCTGTTAAAAGAAGTGTAAATATAAGCCTGTTTTGTAATGGATAGGCTTTTTAAAGGAAAAAAGAAAATGAAACAGAAATATGAATTAGGAACTGAGTATTTTAAAAAAGCAAAAACATATTCAGATACGGTAGATTACTTAAAGGATGCAGGTATTCTTGATGAAAGTACCTTAGTTTTAAATGAAGTAGCTATGGAAAATTATTTAGCAGGCTTATTAGAACTGGAAATCAATGAACCTATTTCAACATATTACGGAATGGGAAAGATACCGCATGATTTAGGAAAGAGATATAAAGACCTGTATTTGAATAATAACAATAAGATACTTCCTAATTATGACAGAAATTTATGGAAGGAATTAAATCAGGCATACCATGATTATTGTGTCCATAGATTTCCAAGAGATGATTTCAGCTGTAAATTTGCAAATGATACTATTTTATATGATATCAGTCTTAAGGATGATTTGAAAAAAATGGTTGAAGAATATTGTAAAAAATATGAATTATCAAATGAAAAAGATAATATTGAGATAGAAAAAGAATAGAAAGAAGATGTGAATAGAATGTTAGAACAGCAGATGAATTTAAGTTTAGAAAAGGAAATAAGCAATCTTACAGACAATATAGGTTTTACACATAATTCAGATGGATTACTACTTACCTTTAACAGTAAGCTGTTTAAAAATATCAAAGGTATTCCTATTATTGCAATCAAAGAAGATATGGATTTAAGTGAATTTATATCTAAGTTTGATATACAGAAGGAAACTGAAGAGATTACAGAAGAGATAAAAGACCTTATGGATTTTTACAATGAAAGACGATTATTTTTTACAGAGACAGATAAACAGATTGTAAAAGACGAAGTTTTACAGGCTGTAAGTGACCTATATAAGGGGATTTTGAATAAAAAAGGCTCGCAATCCCATTAGCTTTAGCTGATGGGTAAAGAGCCTTAATAAAGGGAGAATATATAATCAGAAGGAGGTGATAAGTAAATGTTAAAGGTATATAAATACAGAATCTACCCAAACAAACAACAAGAAGAACAGATTCATAAAACTTTTGGCTGTTGTAGATTTGTATATAATCAAACACTTGCATATAGAAAAGATAAATATGAGCAAGATAAACAATCCATGAATAAGACATCTTGCAATAATTATTGTAATCAAGTTCTGAAAAAGAACTATGAATGGCTGAAAGAAGTAGATAAATTTGCATTAACAAATTCAATTTATAATATGGATTTAGCATATCAGAAATTCTTTAAAGAACACACAGGCTATCCTAAATTTAAGAGTAAGAAAAATCCTAAAAGAAGTTATACTACAAATTTTACAAATGGTAATATAGAAGTTTCTTTTGACAATAATAAAATCAAACTTCCAAAACTTAAATGGGTAAAGGCAAAAATTCATAGAGAGTTTCAAGGACAAATTAAGTCTGCTACTATATCACAAATACCTTCTGGAAAATATTTTGTATCTGTATTAGTAGAAACAAAACATACACCTATGGAATCTACTGGTTGTACGGTTGGAATTGATTTAGGTATTAAAGATTTACTTATTACTTCTGATGGAGAAAAATTTGATAACATTCGCACTACTAAGAAATATGAGGATAAATTATCTAAAGAACAGAGGAAATTATCTCATAAAGTAAAAGGGAGTAAGAATTGGAATAAGCAAAGAATTAAAGTAGCGAAGATTCACGAGAAAATTCACAATACAAGAATTGATAACTTACATAAAATCTCACATAAACTTGTTCAGGAAAACCAACTGATAGTTAGTGAAGATTTAGCAATAAGCAATATGGTAAAAAATCATAATCTTGCAAAAGCAATTTCAGATTGTGGATGGTATGAATTAATTCGACAGATAAGTTATAAGTCTGATTGGAATAATCGACAGTATATTAAGATTGGAAGATTCACAAAATCAAGCCAACCTTGTAATATATGTGGTTATATCAATATAGAAACGAAAGATTTATCTGTTAGAGAATGGACTTGTCCTGTATGTGGAACTAAGCATGATAGAGATGTAAATGCTGCTATTAATATACTTAACGAAGGATTAAGGCTAGTTAATGAAGTAGCATAAATATATTTTAGTACGGTAGGAACTATCGGAAGTTACGCTTGTGGAGTTAGTAGGTTACGAGGACGCTGAAGCAAGAAGCCAGTAAGCTTTAGCTTAGTGGTAGTTCACTTATCATAATACCTTATATAAAAAGAGGCAGTATGACGGATAATATAATTGACTGGGAAGAATTCAAGGAGAACATAACTAATCTGTTTGCATATAAACCGGCAGTAGGAGATACCGGTATAACAGTGGAGATAACAAGAGAGTATGCCAAAAAAATAGGGGCAGTATATAATGAATTTGTAAATCCCGAAGTGAATATTATAATCACAGATAAACAGATAAAAATATTGAAAGGAATATCTATATGTGATGGAGTCTTATCTGCCTATAAGGAGATAGAAAATATAAACAGAGCTGGTTTAGATAATTCCTTTATGTATGAAAATAACGGAAGCTGTTACATTAATGAATAGTCATTAGTGTAATGGCTTTTTTATTTGCAGATAAGATAAATCATATTTTGAATAAGATTTTATCCACACTATTATAATAAATAGTTTAAGGCTGTTAGTAAGCCGTAAAGAATAGGAGAGAGCAGTATGTATAAATATTATAGTTTAGAGCGTCCAATAAGTCTTGGTACATATCCAAAGCGTAAAGATAACCCTATATTAGCATTTGTGAATTTTGAAAATAACTTCAGATGTAAAAAAGAACTTGTAACTGACAATGATAAGGTATTTGAAGCATGGGGATACTTAATTTTTTCAAATCCGCTTACATCAAAGGAAATCAGTGATTATGAATTAGGAGATGCAGGCTGTATTCCTAGAACAGTAAAAATCAATGCATTACCATTTCAGCTGCGTCAGAATTTACTGGATGAGATAAATGGATTTTATAAGAAGGCTATGAATTCATTCAGAATGACAGAAGAAGGCTTTAATGATATGTATGGTTCATTTACTCTGGATGATTTTCAGAAGATGATGCCAAATATTGCAAATAAGTATCATTTTATCAATGATAAAAATAAATCCCCGCTTGAAAAGTTAATGGATGGTAATTTCAAATTTGAATCAATACTGGATAATATGGAAGCAAAGAAAGATGAAGCATCTGATTTGGATTATAGAAGTGATGCTGAAGAATCAGAAATAGAAAGATAAGGGGTAAATATATGTCGGTTAATGTACAGAATGCCAGTAGGATGAAATTACTGGAAGAATTAAAAAGTAAAATGAATATGCGTAGCAGGCAGTGTTCTACTATTATGACAGAGTTAAAGCTAAGGGGAATTGATATATCCGGTATAGCTAATATGGGCTTATCTCAGGAAGAGATGAAAATGGTTGCTACTTATTTTACATTTAAAAATGAACAGATAAATTTATCCTGTGATGTAAAAGCCATTGAAAATGAAGAGATGGATTCACAGACAAGAAACAGAGAATTAAACCAGTTAGAAGCTGACAGAAAGATACAGGCTAGAAAACAGGAAGAAGAAAGACAGCGTGAAATAAAACAGGATGAAGAGAGAACCGCTGCTGAAAAAGCATGGTATGAAAATAACAGAACACAATTAGAAGAAGCAGGCAGGGATACCGAACCTGAAAGATAGGTTTATCTGATAAAAGAAGTGCTTATTACAGGCACTTTTTTTATTGTAAAAAACCACATTTCTTTAGGATTTCTAATAGAAATTTCACACTATTTAAGTATAGATACAATCTTATTTATTCAGAAAAGTAAGATTATTTTAGGAGTTTTAAAGATGTTAAGCAGAAAGACATACACTATACAGGAGATGTTTGATTCAGTAAATAAAATTGTCTGTAATTTATCGGGTTATCCACCTGTAAATAAACTGTTAATGGAATATCCGGACGGAAGCAGGGTATTAGATGAAGGATATTCTCCATTTTTACCAGAAGAAGCATATCTCACACCTGAAAATGCCTGTGATTTTACAAAGAGCCATTTAGACCTTGAAAATTTGAAAAATTTCAAATGGGGAATAGATGATAACATTATGCCTGCAATAAAACAGTGCAGTACAGATTATGGAGCTTCCATTAATGCAGGGTATATACATTCACTGGAAGAAATAAGTGAGTATCTTAATAAAAGAATAATAGAAATGGAAGGAGAGTTAAACAGTAATAAAGAATATCTTAATGAAGAAATGGAACTGGATTAATTTAAGTAAGAAAGGATAAATGATATGCTTTATAAGAATCACAGATTATTTATAACAAACGATAAGAAAAGAAAGAATTATGATAATGTAAGAGAAGGAGCAAATACAGTAGAATGCCCGTCATTCAGACTTATGGAAGGTATCAATTATATTACCTTTACTGCATTGGAAAATTATCAGGGAAGGCTTTTTTATGCTACAAAAGAAGAAATCATGCAGCATAGAAAGCCAAAGGATAATATAAGCAGAACCGGTAGAAGATATGCAGTATATGCACCACCTATTTCAGCATTACATGAGATACCTATTGAAAATATTAACTTAGATGAATTTACTGAAGAAGAATATGATAAGAAGACAACATCCCAGCTTGTAAAGGATACAGTAAATGATTTTAAGGAGATTATTGAAATCTTAAAGCAGAATGGCAAGGATATTACTAAGCTTCCTCTTAATGCAGGATTAAGAGAATTAGAGTATACTGAAGAGGAGATGCAGATGTAAAATGAGGAGATAATAATTATGGCAGATTTACATATAGGGGATTCGGTCGGTTATATCGGAAAAGCGATTAAGAACGGAATTGAGCAATGGATACTTACTGAAGATAAAATAACTAAAATTGACCAGACTAAAAAATATGGAGAAAGATACCATACAAAATCAAAGTTCTATCCACTGGATGCAGAGGATGTAGATTCAAATACAAAGATAATGGAAAAAGCTGTAGGAAAGGGATATATTCTTACAAAAGAAGTATTCGGTATTAATGATATCACAAGCCCTTTTGCAGAAAACTGGATAAAATGGGCTAATGAAAATATAGATAAGGCTGTAAGTGTTTTAGAAGCAGATGAAGATATTGAAAGATAATTATTTGCATTTTTAGATAACTGTATAAAATCATATATATATGACTCCACTATTTATATGTAAAAGACATATTATAGATAGTGGAGTTTTTATTATGGATAAATTTAACTGAAAATATAAATGAAAAATTTATGGAAAAGAGTGTTGATTATTATGGAGAAGATAGATGTTAAATCTTTAGATATTGATTATCAATTAAAAAGAAGTGAACGCAAGGAAGAAGAATTATTTATAAAGAATAATATAAATACAACAGATGAATTGCAAGACATTGATACCTTTGATGATTTGGAAAAATAATGTTGTGTTTTCATATAATATATGATATTTTTTTAGAAATGATTTGAGCAAAGCAAAATAAAAAAAGAACTGTTATTTAAACCGACTCTCCAATCGTTAGATTTTAGGTTTGACTTTTTAGGGATTAGTTCAGGTAGCGGTTCTTTTTTTGTTTTTTTTCTAAGTAATTATACACTATTTAAGTATAACTAATTAAAGAAAGAGAGATGTTTTATATTATGAAATGCCCGGAATGTATGACAGATAACTTATATACAGTAGATAGCAGACCACATGGGGAAGTAATAAAAAGAAGGAAAGAATGTGGCTGTTGTAAGGAAAGATTCAATACATATGAAAGCCGCATGTATCTGGATGAAGACTGTTTTCCTGTTCTTTTAAAGGCACTGGAACAGTATAAATCTGGTAATAAAAGTATTTCAGATAAGGAATTAAAGGTATTAAATAAGATGATTACAAGTTTAAAATACTATTGATATATAAAGTTCTTAAAAATAATTTTATTGGTAAAGGGCTATATTTTTGTTCTGAATATAATAGTAAAACCACACTATTTAATTAGAGTCAATAAAGATGAGCTAATGATGAAAGGAAGTGTGAATATTGGATATTACAGAATACGCTCCATATCTTTCAAGGAAATATATAGAACAATTCAAGGAATATTATCCGGATATGGAACTTATGTATAAGGAAAATCCATATTCATTGTTAGATATTCCACAGGAATTTGAAGAAGCTCCTACTTTTGAGGATATAGATAAGACGGTAACATTAAAGACCTTTGATTTAAGATTAAAGGAATTAAGAGCAGTCATAAAGTATGTATTGAAACAGAATGAACAGGCTGGAAATTCATGGATAGAAAGAGATACCCTTGAAAAGAATATAAGAAAGATTTTAAGGAAAGACGGACATCCGATACTTAATAACATGCTTCTTAATGCGGGGCTTAATTATTATTCCAAGACAGGAATGATAACCATTGATAAGAAGAGAGATACGGTATGTCTTACTGAAACACGAAATAAGGAATTCAGAATATATAACGGAATAAAATCCATGAAGAAAAATAATGTGGACTTTTCCAAATATGAACCGGTAGATGTAACAAATATATTAAGTAAGGAACAGCTTGAATCTGCATATAATGTTGTTACCTGTGGAGAGAATATATCCTTGCTTACAGGTGGTCCGGGAACAGGAAAGACTACAGTTACCAAATCAATTGTAAAGGGTATAAACCGTGCATATCCTGAGAAGAAGGTTGTGTTATTAGCACCTACAGGAAAAGCTGCAAAACGAATACAGGAAGTATTTGAAGGACAGGATATAGAGATTGAGACAATTCATTTATTTGTAGGCTGGGGATTTGAAGAATGTAAGATGTATAAGGTTATACAGAATATTCAGGATACGGATGTAATCATCATAGATGAAACAAGTATGGTATCTGTAGATGTCTTAAGCAGATTATTTGAGTATATTAATACAGTAAAAACCAAGCTTATTTTTATTGGAGACAGTGACCAATTACCAGCAGTAGGAACAGGTGATTTAATCAATGATTTAAAAACAATGGGAGTATATGAAGAACATCTGTATATCAATTACAGGTCTGATGATGCGATTATATCAAATGCAACCAGATTAAAGCAGGGAGATTTTCATTTACAGACCGGAGATACCTTTGAATTTATTGATATTAACAGCTGTATAGCAAAAGAACTTTTATCAAAGGAAATGGCATATGGAGAAGATAATGAAATAACTCTTACGCCATACAGAAAGCTGTCTGTCAATGGAAATGTAATAGAGCTTAATCACCTTATTCATAATGAGAAGTATGGAGACAGACGAAGAGATTTCCTTAATGGCTACTGTTTAGGAGAGAGAGTAATTTTTACAAAGACAAACTATAAGCGGAGATATTTTAATGGAGACACAGGTACACTTGATGGAGTATGTACAGTAAAAGTCAATAAACAGACAGTAGATGCTTACAGGGTAACACTTTCAGATGGAAGAGTTGTAAAGGTAACAGATGAAAATGACTTTGAACTGGCATATGCAATTACAATACATAAATCACAGGGTAGTGAGTATGATATTGTAAATATATATATCCCGGAATACAGTTCCTTTATAACAAGAGAAATGTTATATACCGCTATAACAAGAGCAAAAGCAAAGGTAAGATTATGGACTACCATAGATATATATAAGCGTATATGTCTTACAAAGACAGTAAAAAGGAAAACACTTATTAATCTGTGGAATGAAGAAAAAACAGCATAATTATTTATTAAGGATTGCATTTGGCAGATGCAGTCCTTTTTTTATGCGGTTTGTGAAAAGTTCTTACCCTTGCTTTTAATTTTCTGTTTTATTATACATATATTATCACATATATTTAGAAAATACAAATATAATTGTTTTAGTATGTTTACGGATATAACCATCATTTATAAAAAAGTACAGACACTATTATAAATAAGGACAAAATCCTTAAATACAGGCATGATAAAGCCTAATAAATAAAGGAGAGATGAAGTATGTCATCTATATGTACAGGGAGTATTCATACGCACTTTGAATCTGATAAAGACGCTGTGAATGCCCGATTTAATGATGATGGAAAGATTTCTTTTGAAGGAGCATTAAAGGAATTCTATGATTTAGGGGCAAGAAAGGTTGCTGTTACGGAGCATGGAGCTTTTAATTCATTTGAAGACATTTATGCAGCTTCAAAGAAATTTGAGGGGCTGGATGTAATTCCCGGATGTGAAGTGTACTTAGATTATAAGGGAAAAGGAAATCCTGATGATGTGTCGCATCTTATTTTAATTGCTAAGGATAATGAAGGTTATAACGAATTATGCAAGATTATCAGCGCAAGTAATAAGAATCTGTTGGTAGGAAAAGCTAAAGACTATCCGTTAGTAACATTTGATATGTTGGAAAAATATGTAGAACAGGGGCATTTAATAGCAACCAGTGCTTGTGTAGCAGGAGCGTTAAATAAGACTTTAGCATCTGACTATGTATTTTTGCAGGAGAAAATTGACAAGAAGAAAAATACGCTTATAAAGAAAGGGTATTTTGAATTACAGGCACAGGTTGATGCTTATAATGAAGCTGTAAGACAGATTGATGAAGGGCTTCCTACAAAGGAAGAACTTAAGATAATGAAAGAGAATAAGGATGTTGAAGGCAGAAATAAGGCAAATGAATTAATTGCTGATGCTAAAGCAAAGAAGCTCTTACCTGAATTCATAGCCCTGAAGGATGCAGCTGTTTATGCAGAGAAGGAAATCAAAGCAAGAAAGCTTACAAGAACTGTTAATGAATATCATACCTTATTAGATAAGATGGAAGTTCTTAAACAGGAGAGAGCTTCTAAGGATAATATAAGGGATGCGGTAACGGTTTATAATAAATTATATAATCTGTTCGGAAATGATTTCTACTTTGAATTACAGAATCACCATTTACCGGTAGAGAAAATTGCTTACAATCTATTAGTAAGGTTTGCTATTGAAACAGGACATCCACAGTTTATAGCCAGTAATGATATCCATATCTGTATGAGTAAAGATAATCCGGACTTTGAGAATGAAGTCATTAAGCGTAAGGTTGCTAAGTTTAATGCATTACATAGATACCCGGAAGATACCATTGATGAGAGAGAATATGGAATAAAAACGGATGATGAGCTTAGGGATGAACTTCTTAGTATCATTGAATCCTATAAGGATTATACAAAGAAACAGATTGTTGATGAAGCAATAGGAAATATCAAGGGAGCATTAGATAAATGTAAATCTTTTGAGGTTATAAAGAGAGATAACTACCCAAAGTTTGCAGACAATGATAATGAGTTATTTGAAGGACTTATAAATAAGGGAATAAAAGAGAAGTTTCCTAATGGTTATCCTAAAGGTAAAGAGAAGGAATATGAAGCCAGATTAAAGAAGGAAATCGAAATTATTGAATCTATGGGTTATGCTTCATATCATCTGATTGTACAGGATTACTTACAGTATGGAAGATTACTTGGATATTTAAAACCTGAAGAGATTGCAACAGCTCCATTAGATATAAATGAACTGGATAAATATATTACAGATAAAGGATATAAGAGAAGGGGATATGCTATAGGACCGGGTAGAGGTAGTGCAGCAGGAAGCCTTGCATGTTATCTACTTGGTATAACGGATATAGACCCTATTAAATATAATTTGCTGTTTGAAAGATTTTTGAATCCTGAAAGACGGTCAATGCCTGATATCGACAGCGATTTCAAAAAAGATATAAGAGAGCGTTGTATTGAATATTGTGCAAAGAAATACGGCGAAGATAATATCTGCCGAATTATGACTAAAACATACCAGTCAAGTAAAGGAAGTATAAGACTGGCTGCAAGATTTTTAGGTGCAAAAGAATACGCAGATATAATAAGAAACAATGATAATGATATAGATGAAAAGGAATCAAATAAACTAAAAGCAGATATTGCAAAGAAATGGGAGAAAACCGGAGATAAGCTTTGTAAATTCATTGATAATAACCAGATAGAAGCTACGGGAGATACCGTCATTGTACAGATGGATTTTGATGAAGATTCAGATGGCTTTGAGGATGGAGAGATAGAAGAAGAAGAGATTATTGATGACGGTTCTATTAAGTCACTTCTTATTAATCCAGAATTTAATAAGGAAGAGAAGAGACTTATAAAGCTGGCTGATAATATAAACGGCATCTTCACAGCAACAGGAGAGCATGCCTGTGGTGTTATCATAAGTAAAAATAGAATAGATGATGTAATCCCGCTTATGCATAATAAGAAGATGGATAATTTCTCTACACAGTGTACAATGGCACAGGCTGAAGCAAAGGGATTATTAAAGATGGATTTTCTTGGTCTTAAGAACCTTGATATTATTACAAATGTATTAAAATCTACAGATGATGATAAATTACAGGACTATAGTATAAGAGAAAAAATTTTAAATGACCCTAATATTTTTAAAAGCATCTATTGTTCAGGAAAGACACTTGGTATATTTCAGTTTGAATCACCGGGTATGACAAAGCTATTGACTGAATTACAGCCAGACTGTTTTGAAGATATCATTGCTGCAATCTCACTTTACAGACCCGGACCTATGGATTTCATTCCACAGTATATAGAAGGTAAGCATCATCCGGAAGCCGTAGTTTATAAATGTGATAAGTTAAAGGAGATATTATCCCCTACATATGGAGTAATTGTATATCAGGAACAGGTAATGCAGATATTTCAGGGAGTAGGTTATACATTAGGCGGTGCGGATGCCATCCGTAAAGCTATGGGTAAGAAACATGTAGAGGAAATTGAAGCAGAAAGAGACAATTTCATTCATGGAAATGCTGAAAGAAACATAAAGGGAGCTATTGAATGTTATGGTATGACAGAAAAAGAGGCTACTGAATTCTTTGATACTATGGTTAAATTCGGCAGATATGCTTTTAATAAATCACATGCTACAGCTTATGCTACTGTGAGTCTGTTTACAGCCTACTTAAAGACATATCATCCATGTGACTTCTATAAGGAAACTCTTAAACTGTTAGGAACTGAAAAGCGTAAGAAACAGATGGATAGTTATGTAAAGGAAATGAAGAGCTTTGGTATTACTATGAAAGCTCCTGATATCTTAAAGGGTAATATGAAATTTGAAACATCAGAGGATAAGAAATCACTGTATTTTGGATTGTCTGAAGGAAAAAATATGAGTGATTTTGATATTACTTTAAAAACTGATTGTTTACAGGCATTTGTACAGGGTAATCCACAAGTTAATCAGACAACTCTTATTAGTCTTGCAAAATTAGGATGCTTTAAGACATTATGGATTAATGATAAAGAAGAGTGTTCAAGAAAGCAGGCGGCGGAGTGGATATATGTAAATAAAGCAAAGTATGACAAGATGCTTACCTGCAAGAATGATTACAGGCATTTAAAACTTGAATTTGATAAGGAAACAGATATAAAACAGAAGAAAGCGTTAGCCAAGAAAGCATTGGGAAAGAAAGATACAATAACTGTTCTTCTTAATGAAATCAGGGCAGATTATGATGAATCTAAGTTTGTTGCTCCAAAGGAAGATAACAGACTGCTTAACTATCAGACAGAAAAGGAACTCTGTTATACATATCTTTCAACAGAAAAGGATGCTGAAATACTTAAGAATTATAAAGGTGGAAACACTAATACATTTGAGGATTTAGCCAATACCGGATATCCTATAAACATTACTGCTGTAGTATTAGGAGTATCAAATGAAAGGAAAACAAAGAGTTCTAATAAGCCTTATTACAATGTTGATTTACTTGATAGAAACGGCAATATAAGAACTGTCAGATTTGCAAGTAAACCGGAAGCTATAGCAGGAATATTCAGAGTACCGCCACAGCCATTTTTCAATGCGGAACTATCTGCAAAGCTGGACTTAAGTAAAAAAAAATATGAACATTATGACCTTAATGGACTTATAAATGGTATTATAAACAATAAAATTGATATAAACCGTGTAAATCCATTATCTGTCTCAGAAAAAATCGACACTATTGAAGTAGAGAGATGATTTTTCTGTAGATAAACATAAGGGAGAGGAAAAGTTATGTAATCATTTCTTTTCTTCTCTTTTTTTTATCATCAGAAATATATATGAAAGGTTTTAAATATGAGAGGTAAAGTACGATTAATGCATAAGGACGATTTAGTATGTATTATGCAGCTTAATAATAATAATCAGGTTATAGATGTATTGGAAATTGCTAATGAAAAACTACTGCCACCATCTATATCATTGGAATCTGACAGAGATATAAGAATAGAGCTTACACGATGGTTAAGAGGAAGGATATTTTCACCGGGAAGACTGGATATCATGGAAATACAGTCGTTCTTAAGTAAAGACGGATTAGCCTTAGCAGGAAGAGTATCCTTCTTTGACTGTTACTGGTTAAGCAATAAAACAACTGAAAAATGGGATGAAGTCAATCCATATAAGAACTGGCAGTTTAAAACAGACCCAATCAGTCTGCTTAATATGAAGCCGGAATATTTTAATAAAACCCGTAAAATTGATTCACCTAATTTAAGCATACCGGGTAGGGAAATCCGTTTATTTTATAAGAATAATAAGAATGAAGTATTTTTACTATCCCAGAATGTCATTAAGGAAATGAGCTTTTATAAGAAGAACATAGATAATCCAATTGTAGCTAAGAGAAAATATATTGCTTTATCAGGAAAATTATTTACGGCAAAGAAGATGGTTACGGATGAAAATACAGAAATTTTTCCTTTATCAGACCTCTTAATAAAAACAGAAGGGTTTGAAGAAATAGGAGTAAACCGGATATTGCATTGTATGTCAATTTGTGGCATTGGAAGACAGAAGGCTGCATTATTTTTAAAGAATCTTATCGAAGCAGACGGAAATATTGAAAATGATGATAGAGAACCGGACAGCATATATCTGTTAAGAGATGCTAATACTTTGGAATTTATAGGAATTGCCCCAGTCTAATTCAATGCAAAATTCGGAATGCTAAATGTAGAATTATTAGTTTATTATCTGGTAAAAAATTACTATTTATTTTCTTAATCCAGTTAAATTTTTAAATAAACTGGAATTTATATAATTATCTCTCTAACTTTCCCCATTTTATAGGCTTTCCCGCCTGTCCATTAGTGAAATGATATGTAGTTTCCCTTATTTTTGCCCTTATGAGTTAAAGAAGCTGTATAAGACGCTTGATACTCCAAAGGAAGAAGTAAGACACCGTAAATGGGATGAGAGATTCCATACAGTAGGAGAAGAAATCCGTGGTGAGTTCACGGGAGCAAATAGAGAAGAAGAGATAGAGAGGTAAGATTATGAAGATAGTATTAGATATTCCTGATGATTATTCAGGAGATTATATTTTAGATAAATTTAAAGATTTCTTTGCAAGGGTTAATGCTGATATAGATTGTAAAGGGATGTGTGGTCGTTATGAAAAAGAAATAGCAGATATGTTTTTTACAGCTTTTGATAATAGTAAGGAACTTTCCGGAATGGACACAGACAGGGCAAAGGTTATTATAAATAATCTCTTATCTGAAATTACAGAGAAAGTATGGGAATCAGACAATAAAGAGTATATGGCTTGGCTTAAAAGCGAAGTAGGACTTAGTGATAAGGAGTTATCAGAATTATCAGATGCAGGATGTTTACCATTACCTGAATATGAGTCTGAAATGGAAATGTAAAAGGAGTAGATATTATGCAGAATAAAATTTCTCCAAAGGAAAAAATAAATTTCGATTTCTTTAAAGAGCTTCCACTTGATGAGGTAGCAAAATGTTTAGGAATGTACCCAAGTAAAGGTGGTAAATACAGAAGTCCGTTACATACGGACGTAAACCCTTCACTTACAATACAGCTGGATGAAACAAAACCATATTATAACAGGTGGAAAGACTGGTCATTTAATGAATGTGGGGGAGCAATAGAGCTTGTAATGGCATCTAAGTTTAAAATAGCACCTACAACATACTGGGCTGATAAATCAGCTTATAAGAAGCAGTTATTTGAAGCAGTTCATTTTTTAAATGATTATTTTCCGGGCGGTATTGAATATACAGAAGAAGGAAAAAAGGATATGCCTAAAATTCCAAAGATACCAAAGGAAATATTGGAAGCTATAGGGTTAGATAATAACCCATTCTTTGATAATAAAGTCGCATCTAACAGAAGGATATCACAGGATTATGGTATAGATATAAAGAAAGTATTTTCAAGTACCTTTGATAATACCATTAATATGTTCATGTCTGAAAGAGCTTTGATTGTGCTTGATAAATTAAAAGCATATGAAAAGAACTGTTATGATTATTCACTTGAAGTTATAAAAAACTTTCCTGATTTAGATGAGAAGGCAACAGAAGTAATACTTTCAACAGCAAACAAATGGATAGAAAAGGTACAGCCTTATATAAAAGAAGTAAGTGATTACTATTTTGATATGGCAGAGATTGAGTATCCGGTAATTGATTTTGAAGAAGAAGCAGATAAGCTGTTTGGAAGTATTGATAAGGAATGTGAATTACAGGATAGTACAGAGAATGAAAAAGACAAGAATTTAGATTATGAAATGGAGATGTAAATATGGAGACAAACTATAAGGCACTATTTGAACAACATAGAAACAAATATAACTTGCTTATTAATGAACTTAATGAAATGAAGATGAATGATACTTATAAGGATGCTGTTAATAGTGCATCTTTTGAATTTTTAAGAGCATTGTATCTTGCAAAAAGAATAGATATTTATACAAACAGTGAAGAAGGAAGAAAGCCTGTATTTGTATTCACTTCAGCACAGGAAGCATTATCTACATATGCAGATATTGTCAATTTTCCTAAAATGAGTGAGAAGCTTCTTAGTAAGGCAGTCATTATCAATCAGGTAGACAGAAAGATTAGTGAAATAAATGATTTGGTTAAGTCTTCAGACTACCTTACATCAGATTACTTAATAGAACAGACAGATACACAGGTTAATAATCTTGCAAAGGAAGTGTTAAGTCTCATTCCTAAAACAGAGAAGTCTCTTAATAAGGAATTAAGGCTTGATATTTTAAAGGATATATGTAACCAGTTTAACAGTGTACAGGTTGGTCATTTGGCAGACAAGAAGATGTTTAGAATATCAGATATTGATAATCTTGTGAAGGTAGTAACTACAGATAATGGTAAAGCTAATATAAAGGCTTTATGTGATAAGTTTAATCTGGATGTAGTACCTGTAAAAACAGAAGTCTTACGAATAAAGGGATGTACATTTAATAATGAAGATGGAACTTCAAGACAGGGAAATATAAGGGAACTGGAAACTTATATAAATGCAAACGGTATTGCTCCTGCATTAAGAGTTGAGAATTTTACATATAAGCCTGAAATCGGAGAAGAAGAACCTGCTGCAAGGATTATATGGGGAGATAAGGAATTAGGAGTACTTCCAAGAGATGTTGCGATTGAATTACACAACAATTATGCAGATAAAATAATAACAGCTAAAGCAAATAAGATATTAGGTGGCGGAAATGTAAGCTACGGAGTAGAAATCACACTGGATATATGCGAAAAAGCTAAAGTAAAAGAACAGGAATTAGAGCTTGGTTAATTATGAATTCTGAATGTAGAATGCAGAATTATTAGTTTATTGTTTGGTTAAGCACATCTCTAAATAAATAAGCTAATGATTCTTAATTCTACATTAAAGTATCTACTTAAAGGCAGATTTAGCATTCATAATTAATTTAATGGGGAGATTATTATGTTTAATAATATTGATGTAGAAACAACAGATGAGAAGGTACAGGCATTGCTTGATTACTTAAATGGAGAGAATGATACAAAACTTACGGCAGACGATATTAAAGTCGAAGAGCAGTCGTATTCAAAATCAGGTGCTTTATATCATACTCCATTTGGTACATATAATGTACTTACGGATTCAGAAAGCTATGATGCAGCTTATCAGAGGATTAATGATATATGGGATGATTTAGGATTAGAGAGCTTCACTCCTAATGCTCAAATTTATATAAGGGATAATTTCATTGAGCCTACAGACAGTCTTGATGAATTTATGGAAAATGGTTTCAGAGAATATTACGAAGACATTGAGAATGAATCAGATGATACTTTTGATGACAGACTTATGCAGGAATTAGCAGAAATTGACGGGTTTGACCGTTCGGACATGAAATATCTTAATGAATTAAAAGAAGAACTTGAGGAATTAAAAGAACAGGCTGATGATTTGGACAATAGGATATATGATTACAGGGATAAGCTTGATAATGCCTCTGTAAAAACAGCTGAAATTATACAGTCAAGGATTGATGCCCTGCTTGACAGGTCTGATATTGTCAGGAATGAAATTAAAGCTGTAGAAGAAGAAATAGATGATAATGACTTAAATAAATGGCTTGATATTTATGATGAAAATAAATATGAGCTTATAGATAAAGCTACAGAGAAAAAAATAGATGAGTGGAATAATTCTCTTGAATGGTATTTAGAAGAATTTGGTAAGGATACTATAAATTATCTTCTTAATAACGGACTGGCTAAAATAGATATGGATGGACTGGTTGATTATATTATTGATACAGACGGCAGGGGATGTGAACTTGCCGGCTGGGATGGTGTAGAAAACGAGCAGGGTGATTTCTATATTTATAAACAGGATAATTTTATTTATGAATGTGATAAGCCTGATAAAGAAGAAGAATGTGAAATGGCTGATTAACAGCGTATTAAAAAAGGGGAAAATATATGGAGTTTAAAGGAGATTATGGGTTTTTATCAACATTCTATCCATGTTCCATAGTTCTTGATAAGGAAACATTATTAAAATACAGTGATGATAAATTGCATGATTATATTAATACATATTTACCTAATGGGTTTCAGTTATCATGTGTAGAACAGGGTTTTCAGGCATTAAAAGCTGATAAGGTTGAGGAATTTATAGATATCTTAAATACTAAAAAGGGATATGAAGCAAAGGTAAGAGGTAAAGATATTCATAACAGAAAGAAATGGTCTGTCTACAGACTGGATATAATGACAATGCTTAATAAAGAAAAATTCAGACAGAACCTTACCTTAAGCAGAAAACTGGCAGAGATTGATTCTACCATTAATAATGATATCTCTTATAAGGATTACTATTGGGGAAGAGTAACAACAGATAATTTCCGTGGTCAAAACCAATTAGGGACTATTTTAAATAATGAGCGTAAGTCATACAGGGCTGAATATGGATTAGAAGCTCCTGCTAAGGAAAAGTTATTTAAAGGCAGGGTAAGTAAGAAAACAGGATATAAAGATACTGTTGAGCAGTTTGTAGAAGGCATCAAAGATGATTACTTTTATGTTGTTGATTGCGAAACATCAGGATTAGACAGCACTTACTGGGATATAATTGAATTATCCGCTATAAAGGTAAGCGGAAATACTTTTGAGATTGAAGATGAATTTGATATATATGTAAATCCCGGTTATAAATTACCACCACAGATTGTTAAGTTTAATGAAGAGAACCAGACAGGTATATGTGATGAAGTTTTACAGTCACAAGGATTAAAAATGAAAGATGCATTAGCTGCATTTAAAGAGTTTGTCGGAGATAATCCGTATATTTTAGGGCAGAATATCGGATTTGATATAAAGTTCATAGATAAACTCTATTATAAGGGAAATAAGGAGATATTTTCCTATAGCAATGTCTGTGACACATTAAAAATGGCAAAGGAAAAGATACCGGGCAAACATAACTTAGAAATTCTTTATGAGATGATTCCATCAACATTTAATACTCCCACTCTTAGCTTTCATAAGTCAATAGATGATGTAAAGGCTACACTAGAAGTATTTAAGTGGTTAGCGCAGTCTGAATACCATATACCGATAATGAATAAAGATTTAGATATTCCAACGGTAGATTATAATTTGGATTAAAAAGAAGGAAAATTATGAATATAGATACTAAAGGATTAGATAGAATAGAAGAAGAACTCATAAAGAGAGCAGACCTTATAAAGCAGGAAGAAGAGCTTAAAAGTAATACTGAAGCAGAATATAAGATGTATCGGAAAAGTGCTTATGAGAGTATAGGCAATTACTTTAATAAATTGAAATCCATACTGGATAAACAGGACATTAAAGAAATAATGATTGAAACAGGACTAAATATAAAATACTGTTATGATAAAGTACATAAATTTAACGGAATTACAGACGGATATACCAGTATAAATTTCAATAAAAATAAATATATTGAAGATTCTTATGATAATGAATTATTCAGGCAGACAGCAATTAACTGGGATACAATTCAGGCTAAGATTGAACAGACCATTATAAATCAGATTACTAATGATAATTATAAGAAGACAACCAGTATTAATAATTATAATTATGAACTTAAGGCTTATAAACAGCTTTCAGGTATTGAAAAATCTGATAATTATGAAACTGAAAATGAGTCATTTAATTTTGATATAGACTTATGATGATACTATCATAGCTTTTATTATAAGAACTAATTATTATTTTTTACTTTTTTACTCAAGAATATGGTAGTAATTTCACACTATTTAAGTAAATGATATTAACTTAAATAAAAGGAAGTGTGATTTATGCTAATTGAGAAAAGAAAAAGAGAATTTAGTAATGGAACGGTATATGCCTTATTAACAGAAGACGGATATCCCCTTGAAGTAACAGATACATTTTTACCTGATTATACAAAGATGGCAGTGAATGAAAACACAAATGCCCTGCATGAAAGAGAACTTGGAAGCAGGAAAAACAGATGGATGATAGGAGTAAGCTGTATGAGTGGATGTCCTGTAGGGTGTAGATTCTGTGCAACCGGCAACTTAAAAAGATTTCGTAATCTGACAGCAGATGAAATCGTGGAACAGGTTGAATTTGTAATAAATAAGAATCCTGACTTTAACCCTGATGAAGCTTATGAATTTAAGATTAACTACACACGCATGGGTGAACCATTTCTTAATATCGAAGCTGTTAAAGAAGCCATAAGGATAATTGATAGAAGATTCAAGCATGTACATCATTATATAAGCACCATAGGCATTAAGGGCAGTAATTACAGCTTTATAAAGGATAACATAACCTTACAGGTATCATTACATTCACTGGATGAAGAAAGAAGACATAACCTGATTCCTATAGGCAGTCTTTTAAGTATAAAAGAACTAGGACAGATAAGAACTAAGAGTAATTTAAAGACAACAGTTAATATGACACTTGTTGATACGAAAGACTTTGATATAGATAAGCTTAAAAGATACTTTGACCCTGAATATTTCTTTATCAAGTTAAGTCCTATAAATGAAAATAATATAAGTGAGAAGAATCATATGGGTAAAGGAATTATAAAGAGTACTAATCTTTTATAAGGGGAAATAATGAGCTGGACAAAAAACATACAGTTTAGACATAGTACATGCTATGACTGTAACGGAAAGAACACAGAATTTAATGATAATGTTATAGACGTATATATCGTTACAACAAGACAATGTAATGCAGCATGTAAGTTTTGTGAATACCATACAGGGAATATAAATCTTGATACTGACTGGATTATAGAAGCCTTTAAGGAACTGTCAAGGACTGCTACTGTTGGTACAATACATTTTACCGGTGGGGAAACTACTCTTGGTGTTACTGATAAAATGGTTAAAATCTGTACAGAAGCAAAGAAGATATTTCCACTGGTTAAAACATCAGTTAATACAAATGGAAGCAGGCTTAAAGACCTTGAAGGTATTGATGTACTGGACAATATAGCATTAAGCAGACATCACTATGATGATGAAATTAACAATCAGATATTTGGTATAAATACAGCAGATACAGATATTTTAGATAACTTTAAGGATAAACATAAGCTGCATCTTAGCTGTAATTTAATTAAAGGTTATATAGATAACGAAGAAGAGATAAGAAAGTATCTTGAGTATGTATCCAAGCTTGGCATATGTGATATAGGTTTAGTAAGCCTTATGAAGATAAATAAGTACTGTGAAGAGCATTTTGTTGATTTTAATAAGCTGGATTTAGAAAGAATAAATAATCTTAAGCGTACAAGATGGTATTGTAACAGCTTAGATAAAATGAGTTGTTCCTGTAAATGTGAAAATTATCTTTATATGTCAGAAAATTATAATCTTTTATCAGTGTACCATAGGCAGTCAATTAAATTAAAAGGTATAAAAGAGATAAGTAATTATCTTGTTTTGGAAGATAAGAAAATCATGCAGGGCTTTAATGGAGCTGTTTTAAATATATAACCGGAAAGGAATATGAATTATGGCAAATGTAAAGAATTTGAGCTTTTTAATAGGTTCATATAAAGAGATGACAAAGACTTTTGGTTTTAATACTAGAACAGACCTGTTTTTTATAAAGCAGATGGGAGCTTTATCAAACATATCACAGATTAGTGAAGATGATGTAACAATTATACAAAAGATTACAGGTATAGGAACAGGGAAAATTAGGAACGAAAGAGAAAAGAATATTGAAAGCTTCATACATGCAATGAATGTAATGGAGAGTATTACTTCAGGTTCAAATATGCGTCCTGTATCACTTCTTAATATGTTTTATAACAAAGAGATAGATGAAGATATGTATAAGATTATCGGACAAATATATAACATTAATACAAATATTAATTTGGAAAGAAAAGAAGTTAATAATACCTTTGGAGTACTTCAGGATTCTGAAATAAGCAATGAAAATGATACAGACTTAGATAAGTTTATTAACTTCTGCAATAAAATGTATAAAAAGTTTGGTATTAATGCAGGAATCAGATGTAAAAATCCTAATTGTGTATGTTCATCAGACCCTTATTATATATCGTGTTCTTTTAAAAGACTTAATAAAGACATGCCGGCTATTATGCACAGGTTTTTAAATTCCATGTGTGAAGCGGGCGAAGTGGGAGAAGTCTATGTTGATTATAGTGATGGCTGTCATGGCGGCACAAGAACCGATTTAGCAGCCACTAAAGAACTAGGAAACTTAAATATAGATTATAAAAAGGCATGTGATGAGTTAAGAAAAGAAATTGTAAAAGAAACCAATAAAAATAAATCAGTAAATGAAGAATATGAAAGATAGGAAGGTAATGATTATGGAACAGATTATAAGAGAATTAAAGGAAAACGGATATGATTATGCAGTAGCAATTGCTACAGAGGCAGAGATAAATGCAAAGGCTGCATGTGGACAGTTATCAATTATAACTGAAGACGAAGTGTAAAAAGAAAGGCAGTAAGACAACATCCTTTCGGAACAAAGTGTAGAAAGAAAGGAACATCCTTTCGGAGTAAAACGTAGAAAGAAAGGAACTGATAATTATGGATATGAAATATACAATAACAATTCCAAAGGAATTTAGATACGATTATATAAGAGATAGGTTTAAAGATACATTTGAAAGATTACTGGCTGATATAGAAGGTAAGGTTGATGATACAACATTAAAAAAAGTAAATCAGCTTGAACAGGCATTTTTAACATCTGAAGCTACCACTAATGATAAAGTAACTGTTTTTCTGCCATTTGAGGATAAGCCTGAAGAAATTTTAAAAGCAGCTTCAGATAAATTAACAACAATTTATCCTTATCTATGCGGTAGGTATGAAAGAGAAACTATTGATATGTTAAACACAGCATTTAAAGATGCCGGTATTAATATTAAGGAGAAAACTATGACTGGATTAGAAAGAATAAAAGAAGAAAGTAAAAAGAATGAAAATTTAAAACAGCAGGAAGAAGAACTGCGAAACAACAATGAAGGATATGGATACAAAAGAACCGCCTTTGAAAACATTAAGAAGTATTTTGACACATTAAATGAAGTGTTAAAAGACACTGATATAGGTGATTTCAATATTCCTTTAGAAGATGGACTAATAACATATAAACATTATAAGAGAAATGTCCGTACATTAGGTGGAACTGGATATAAGACTGAATATCAGAATGAATTTGGCTATCAAAGAGCTATTATAAGCTTTAATAAGACATATGGAAAAAATGATGAAGGTAATCCTAACCTGTTTGCAAACAATGGGCTTTTTTCAAAAATAGCATTAAATTGGGATGAAATCCAGAAAACGATTGAAGAAAATATTACAGAGCAGCTTAAGAACAGAAATGAAGAATTAGAAGCATATAAAAAATTATCAAGCAAAGGAAATTCTTCAGAATATCCTCTAAATGATTTTGATGTGGAGCTTGACTAATAAAAAAGGAGTAAGTAAATGAGTAGCAGTTTAAGAGATACAGTAGAAGAATTAAATTATATCTGGAAACATATTAATGAATTTTTATACGAAAATGGAAAACCGACATTAAGACATGGTAAGCCGGGAGTACTTATTGAACATACAGAACAGGAATACATTGATTTTTTAAATGGATTAGCTCAGGATTCTTTAGAAAGCTATCGTGATTTTGCAATTGAATACGGTTGGATAGATGCCCCTGTTCCTAAATCAAAATCAAATGATGATTATGATGATTACGGGAGGTAATGAATTAATGACACGAAATTGTAAGAAATGTGATATTGAACCTTGGTGTGAAAATAAAAATAAACCTGTTTGCGTTATGGAATTATCACCCGGAGATGTTATCTCTTTTATTGACAGTAATATTTCTCATAAAGAAGAAAACTGTATTGTACATAGTGTTTCTAAGACTCAAAATGTTTCTTTTGGGGAACGATTAAAAGATGGAACTATTAAAGAAACATGGGGAATTAATGGAATTTATATAACTGAAATAACAAGAGAGGATATATAAAATGAACAATTACGATTTAGCCGTACAGATTGCCAAGAAAGTAAATGAAATTGGCGGAATAGCTTATTTTGTAGGTGGATATGTAAGAGATAAACTACTAGGCATTCCCAATAAAGATATTGATATTGAAATACATAATATTAACCCGGAAGTATTGGAAAATATATTAAAAGAGCTAGGAGAAGTCCAATCAAGAACCGTAGGAAATAATTTCGGGATATATAACATAGATGGTTATGATTTGGATATATCTTTACCTAGAAAAGAGAAAGCCACCGGAAAAGGTCATAAGGATTTTGAAATAGTAGTAGACCCTTTTCTTTCCTTAGAAGAATCAGCAAAAAGAAGAGACTTTACTATAAATGCTTTAATGGAAGATATACTCACAGGGGAAATTAAGGATTATTTTGGCGGACTGGATGATTTACATAATGATGTCATAAGACATATAGATGATAAAACATTTAGAGAAGACTCGCTAAGAGTATTAAAAGCCTGTCAGTTTGCAGCAAGATTTGACTTTAAAATCGCCCCTGAAACCATTGAATTATGTAAAACTATGAATTTAAGTACCATGCCTAAAGAACGAATTGCCGGGGAGCTTAGTAAGGCACTTTTAAAAGCCAAGAAGCCTTCAGTATTCTTTGATAATCTTTATGAATGTAAACAGACAGAATGGTTTAAGGAAGTATATGCTCTTAAAGGTATCAAGCAGAATAGTATGTATCATCCTGAAGGAGATGTGTATATGCATACCATGTCTGTATTAGACCAGGCTGAAGAGCTTTTTCCTACAGGTATAGACAATCCGGACAGGTATTTACCATTTATGTTATCAGCCTTATGTCACGATTTTGGCAAGGTAAATACAACTGAAATAAACAGTAAAGGAAGATTATGTGCATTAAATCATGAAATAACAGGTATTCCGATTGCAAATGATTTTCTTAACCGGATTTATAACAATAAGAGCTTTATCAAGTATGTTGATAATATGGTTGAATATCATATGAAAGCACATAGCTGTTTTAATAATCGTTCAAGAACAAGAACCACAAATCTAATGTTTGATAAGCTGTTATATCCAAAAGATTTTATTTTGTTAGTGTATGCAGATAGCACAGGGCATGATTTAAACAATCTTGATAATAAACAGTTTAATATGTTTTTAGAAAAAGCGATGATGGAAATTGGGTTCTTAACAGACCGATATCTTGATTATAGCAAGAAAATATCAGAGCCACATATCACGGCTGAGGATTTAATTGATATTGGACTTAAGCCATCACCACTGTTTAAAATTATACTTGATAAGGCTTGGGATATGCACCTTAAAGGAGTAAAGAAGGAACATGTATTAAAACAGGTTGCCAATATCCTTACAGGAGATGATAAGGTTGCGTTATTATCAGCATTTAATAAGCAGAATAAGAAAGAGCGTGATAATATTAATGCTGATTATGATGATTTCACTTTATATTTTGAAGAACAGGATAATTATGATAGAGATTGAAAGGAAAAAATAATGATAGAATTAAAAGGAAAATATAATAGTGCAAAAGTATTTACAGATAACATTGATAATGAAACAGTAGGGCAGTTAATTACTTTACTGAATCAGGAGTTTACTAAGGATAATACAATTAGAGTAATGCCGGATACACATGCAGGAAAAGGGTGTGTTATAGGTACTACTATGACTATTAATAATAAGATAGTACCTAATCTGGTAGGAGTAGATATTGGCTGTGGAATGCTTGCTATTAAGTTAAAAGAAAAAGAAATAGATTATAAAAAATTAGATGAAGTAATTACCAAATATGTACCAAGTGGCTGTAATATTCATAAAGAAGCTAAAAATATTTATTCGGAATTAGAAGACATAATTGCCCCTATAAACATAGATAATGCTAATAAATCTATAGGTACATTGGGCGGGGGAAACCATTTTATAGAGGTTGACAAAGATAAGGATGATAATTTATGGCTTGTAATACACACAGGAAGCAGACATTTAGGGATTGAAATTTGTAACTATTATCAGAATCTAGCTTATGAAAGATTAAAAGAGAAAAATATTGGTGGTAAGTTTAAAGATTTAAGCAAAAAACTCATAACAGAATATAAAAGTGCCGGTAAAGAAAAGGAGATTTCTAAAGCATTACAGGCTCTTAAGGATAAATTCAATAATACAATACCTTCTGTAAACAAAGAATTAGCGTATCTTGAAGGACAGGATATGAAAGATTACCTACATGATATGAAGATTGCTCAGGAATATGCAAAAAGAAATAGATGTGCAATAGCATCTGAAATTATAGAACATATGAATTTAACAATAGACCACAGTTTTAATACAACTCATAATTATATAGACTTAAAAGTAATGATATTAAGAAAAGGAGCTATATCAGCACTTAAAGGGGAAGAAGTTATTATCCCTATGAATATGCGTGATGGGTCTTTAATATGTATCGGCAAAGGCAATCCTGATTGGAATTATTCCGCCCCACATGGAGCAGGAAGAATACTTAGTAGAAGTAAAGCAAAAGATGTAATAAATCTTAAGGATTTTGAAGATAGTATGAAAGGAATATATACTACCAGTGTTGCTTTAAGTACTATAGATGAATCTCCGTTTGTATATAAACCTATGGATGAAATAATTAAAAATATTAAAGACACAGTAGAAATAGTTAATATAATTAAGCCAGTATATAATTTTAAAGCAAAGGATGATAAAGATTATGTAAGACAGATAGAAATACATAATGATATTAAAGATGATGATTTTGATTTAGACCTGTAAGGAGAGAGTATATGGATTTGTATGATTGCTTGGATGATGAGCTTTGTGATAATATAGATAAGAATAATAAAGAAAGCAGGGATTATTTACCGACTATGGAAAGACAAAGAAATATCTTATTAGCAAAAAAATACATGGTTGAGAGTATTTATCGTTCAGCAAATATTGAAGGAATTGGAATGACATTTCCAGAAACTCAAACTATATGTGATGGCATGAGTGTATCAGGTCATAATATAGATGAAATCAATGCTGTAAATGACCTTAAAAATGCTTGGAAATGGTTGTTTCAAAATATTGATAATAATATTAATATAGACTGCTTATGCGCTTTAAACAGAAGTGCCGGAAAATTTACAGTTATAAATGCCGGATGTTTAAGGGATAAATATGATGAACCTATAAGAGTACCTTTATTTGCTGGAAAAAATTATTATCCGCCATTGCCTAAACCAAAAGAAGAAATCAATATGGACATTGAAAATATTATAAAGAATAAAGATTTCAATGCAGCATTTGAGTTATTCTGTTATGTATGCAAGGGGCAATTCTTCAATGATGGAAATAAAAGAACTGCAACATTAATAACTAATATGTATATGATTCAGAATGGATTCGGCATATTTTCAATACCTGTTGATAAAAAATTAGACTTCTATAATAACCTGACTTTATTCTATTCAGATGATGCCTATAAAGAACAGCTGATAAGCTTCTTAAAAGAATCCTGTATTACTGGCTATAAGCCTTAATAATAATAATTTTACACATAAAAACCCGGTACAACCATTAGGAAGTATCGGGTATTATTTATATATGATATTTCTATTACAAATTTAAAGTATAATATACAATAATAAGCAGACTTTTTTAATGTATATTCCGTTTTATTATGAACTATAACAAATTCTTACTATCAGCTCTCATAAGCACCTGCAAATATGTTATATCTTCAATTGATACATCCTTTAATTCACACTCAAACAAATTGTCTAATGCAAATATCGCTTCTATTTCATCATTATTCCAATAATTATATTCCTTACAATAACTCATATCTTTTCCATTGTCTAAAAAATCTATATAATGCCAAAGATTATTATTGGCAAAAACAGGTTTATCCTTATGTTTTTCAAAAAATCTTTTAAGCGTAAGATGTCTCTTATATATTTCAGATTCAGTTCCATAAAGAATAGCTTCCATTTTATCATTAAGATAGGGAATTGTCTGGGAATATTCTGTCTCAAATTCCCTAAATAAATTACACATTTTTTCATTAAGCTCCATTTGCTTTTCATTATTACTCATTAAACAGTTTTCCCTGCAAATCTCAAGTTCATCTTTCGGAATAGAATTAAGTATCTTTATACATATAGCCATTCTATCAATTAAATATTGATATGTTTTTTCAGTGAAATCCATATATGGTAAATTCTTATTTTTTAAACGGCTGTTTGCAATTAAAGATACTCTTCCTATTTCTAATCCAGCCTGAATTAATATATCAAATGGGTTAGATTTTAAATTAAAATTCTTAAGATTTTTCATATATCTTTTCTCCTTATAGATTATTTCTTATACATAAATAGTGTATAATTACCAACTTTTTTTAATGAAAAATCCGAATAAATCCTGATAAACTTATGATTTTTATGTATCAGATACACACTATTATATATAGAAAAATATTTATTACAGACAGAAACAGGAGAACTTATGAAAGTAAGAGGAGTAAACGGCATAATCATTGAATTCAATATAGGAGATATTATTTATGAGACAGATGATGTTCTTAATGATAATAAAAATAATATTACAAAATTCCGTATTGATGATTTTAACTGTCAAAGAAGTCCTAAAGCTTTTTTATCACATGATTATGATGAGCAGTACCAGTATGCCATAGAATTTAACGGTAATAGTAAAAGAGAGTTGAACCTAGCATCATTGAACTGTTGGAAGAATTATGGGAATGCAGTAGTTTACACAAAAATAAAAGATTGGTTTTGTGCTTTAAATCAGAGAGACTGCCTTTCTGCCTGTTATGATTTAATCAAAGAGTTACATGAGTATGATTCTAATAATAAAGTAATGGATTTATCTTATTTTAAAAATATGATTAATAAAATGGATACCAAAAAAATAGAAATACAAGCTGATAATAAAAAACAAACTGAAGATTTTTGTTTTGATTATTATGAGCTTTAATAGGAGATTTAAGATATGAATTTAATACATAATCCAAACATAACAATATTAACAGCATCCGGTTCACAGTACAGTATTGATGAACAGAATAAAACACTTATGGGTGGGAAATTATCATATCCTGTTCAGTTTGTATCACATAGCGCATTATTAACGGATGGACCTGTTACCTTTTTACTTATAAATAGTAAAACATTTAAAACTTCTGCAATTAAGCATATATATCATTCACAGCCAATACAGAATAATACATATGTATGTAAGACTCAGAGTGGTTCTGAGTATATTGTGGATATGGACAGAATGACAATATCCGGTGGACACTTTGGAAATAAACAGGAGAAGATAATTAATCCTAATTTTCAGATAGATTGTGGAGTACCTATGAAGATATGGACAGATACAAGTATAATTTGTACTTCTCCTATTACTGAAATTTATAAATATGAAGATTATATCCGACTTCAGAATATGAACTTAAATAATGATTTACCTATGGATTATGAAATTGACAGAATGTAACAAAAGGGGAAATGAATAATGGAGAGAACTATTTATCTGACAAATATAAATTATAAAGGTATCAATAAATCAGGACATTGCAGAAACCGTGTAGAAGTAGAATTAGAATTGACAGATGATAACTGTTTTTCTGCTATAGCTTATGTATGGAATGAAAATCATAGTGATACTTATATGATTGGACAGTGTTTTGATGATTTAAAAGAAATTCCGGAAGTAGGCGAATTACCAATATTTAAAGAAATCTATGATTTATGGAAGAAATATCATCTTAATGACCTTCATGCCGGAACAAAAGAGCAGGAAGATATCTTAAAAGAAGCTGTAAAAACAAGAGAATTAGAAGAATACGGAGCTAATTATAAGGAAAAGTGTGATTATTTAGAGAGTAAAGATATGCTTTATGACAAGAAATATCTTGTTGAAAAGAAACAGGCTGACGGAACAATAAAGAGAGTTCCTTATAAGTATGGAACAGGTTGGCTTAAGGAAGAGATTCCTGAAGGGGATTTGTTAAGAATAAAGTCACTTATTCAGAAAGAAAAGATATATGAGCCTGAAGAAGAATATGAAAGATAATAAGGAGAAGGAATTATGAAGAAGCCCTATTTAGGAGAAAGAGAATTTTTATATGCAATATCAGTAAGATTTATGAAAAGATTTGAAGATATCAGTTCGGTAGATGTGAATACAAAGGATGTATTTATGTTTAAACTAGATTCAGAACATACTCTAGCCTTAAATTGTAAATTTGATGATTTATACAGTGATTATAAGAAAGGCTTAAGCATTGATACTATATTTGAGAAGATGTTAAAGTGTATGAATGCAGAAACCTTAAAAGGTAAGTTTATAGATGCATTTGCATTTGTAGCAAAGAAAGATAATATATTAAAGAATGTAAAGTTATGCCCGGTTGATGCAAAGAAGATAACTGTAAATGAACATGGATGTGTTTTTAATGGATATGAAACTTATACCATGTCAAAATGTAATATAACATTTATCCCTAAGCTATATAATAACAGTAATTCACAGATACCTGTTACTAAAGGTTTATGCCGTACTTTAGGAATAACCAAGCCAGAACTCTTTAATGCAGCTATTAATAATACATCTAATTCAAAGTATAACTTCAGGAGTTTAAAGAGCATGATTGAAGACTTAGGTATTCCATGTCCGGATGTTCCACTATATGTTATCACAAGTAATACTGTGAAATCACCTGCATTGTTTATATCAGATAAAGTAATGGATGATATATCAAAGAAAGTACATGATGATTATTGGATATTCCCAAGCAGTACAGAAGAATTTATAGTTGTTCCTAAGTCTGTGCTTAGTGTATCAGATAAGGAAGATATAACAGTTCTTGCAGATATAGTAAGACAGGCTAATGTAGAAGCTGATGTTATAAAGGATGGAGTTTTCTTATCAGATAACCTATATCAGTATGACAGAGGAAGAGGCTTCAGCATAGCAGAAGGTAATGATTATGAACAAAATAACGACATTGAGCTGGATTAATATAAAAGAATTATAGGAGAACGATTATGATTATATGATGTTGTTGATTCAATTAATGAAAATCAGATTGATACTGATATCGAATTAAACTAATAATAGAAAGGTTATATTATGAAGAAGATAAAATTGTTAGATATATTTAGTCTGTATGATTTAGCTATTATAAAGGATACAAACGGAGATTATTATATAAAAGATAATGCAGAAGCCTTCCACAGTCTTAAGACATGGACATATGCAGGCAATAATCTGCTTAGTGTAATTGATATGATTCCGGACGGTTTAATCAGAGAAGAAATAGATGATATATTTAACGGGTATTTATCTGATGAAACAATTAGAAAGGTACTAAACGGCAGAGATGCCCCTGAAACAGCAGATGAAGCGGTTAAATTTCTTGAAGCAGTTAAGGAATATACAAATGAAAATGTAGAAGGTAAATTAAATCTATTAAGAGCAATTGCAGACCCGGAAAAGTATGCAGAAGATGACATTAAGCAGCAGTTTATAACTAAAGAAGATTATGAAAAATATCCTGATTTTAGATTTAATTTTACAGATATAGGACAAGGTATTGGATATAAAGCAAATATATCTGGGTATAACTGGAAAGCTATACCTGATAATGCAATTCTTTATATACCGGAATATGTGAATACAGTGCAACAGATGTATTTAGAAGAGAGGCAATAAATATGCGTTATAAATGGGATGTAGAAGATATGCAGTTGATGAATGAGAAATGTAATATCTTTATAGGCGAAAATAAAATATATAATATCGAAACTGAATTATCAAGAGAAGAGAAGATTGAGTTTCTTGACAGAATGAATGAAGGTAAGATAAGTTACATATTAAATCTTGCAGATGAATTTCAGAATGATAAGGATAATCTTCCTAAAAATAGACGAGGAGAAATAAGTGATATATCTTTAAAGGAATGGTTGGATAAAAACGATAACAGAAAGTTAATTGATACAGGTAAATCATCTATTGGTACTATTAATCTTCTTAATTATAATAAATATAATGGAAGACATATACAGGATATAAATTTAATACCAGCAGGTGATGTATATTGTGATTTTATAGAATCGTTATTTCATAGACAGTTGGAAATATGTGAAAAGCAGGAAAAGAAATACTTCAGAGAACATGATAATTATTCAATACTATCGCAAAAGATAAGTGATAATATTGACAAATATCATACAGCATTCGGTTTGGATATATGGCAGAGAAGTGGCAGATTATTCTTTAAAGATAATAATGATTACTGTGAAAGAGACCTTACATTGGATGAGCTTAAAGTGTTAAATAAAGCATTTAATAAATTAAGCCGAACTGTAGATAATATAACAAGAGATATGCCTGAAATGAATTATGATAATGAATATAATAAAGAAGGATTTATTAAATCGGAAATTGAGGAAGAGGGAATTGATTTGGATTAATTCCATTGACTTCCTTTATAAAAAAAATATAATATATAAAGTGGTTTCCAGTCTGATATTGCAGATGGAGATACTTATGTAATCACTCTTATTTATGGGGATGCTAATAAGTTCATTGAAAAATATGGAAAGCTGCCAAAAGAAACTGAAAAAGAGTATATCATTCACTTTTAAATCTAATATTTAATATAAACAAAAAGGAAGCCTATAATTAAGCCTCCTTTTTTATTATATATTTATCACTTCGCTAAATTACCGTTTAACGAAGTGTTTTATTTTATTTTAAATAAATAACGCATTGTATAGGCTCTATATAGGCTGTTTTATTAATTAAACGATTATTTTATCGCACAATAATAAAAACTCCTATATGGTCAAAATACAGTGTTTAAACAATACTTATGATATTTTGTAATAATTCTACATCATCAGTATCGTATTCATAACAAATAGAAACCGGATTAGTAAGGTTTAGGCTGAATAAACCTAAGATGCTTTTCCCATCAACAGTAAAGACTCCATCAGTTACCTTAAGCAACCCTGATAGGCTATTAACTTCCTTGCTGAAGGTCTTTACCTTTTCAATTGAATTAAGATTAATAACAGCTGTGTATTCTCTTTTCATAACGCTTCATTTTCCTTTATATATAATAATCGCATATATTAATAGTGTAAGAAAATTATCATTTATAAAAAATAAAAGCCATAATTCCTAAAGTTTTTAGCTTTAGAAATTACAGCTTAATTATTTAGTCGTTTTTGATATTAATTATCTTTCAATATCATCATTACCATAAACATTAATATAGTAATCATTGAATTTCTCTTCGATGATATTTAATTCCTCTTTATTTAAAGGAACAACCACCGGTTCAATATTTCTATAAGTATCAGCAAGTTTAATTACTTTGTCAGCAACATCAGGAAAGTCTCTTCTTAACCAGTGCTTATTATTAATTTCTACACATGCTATGACATCAAATTCATTCGTATCCTGTAATCTTGCATAATAATTAACACTAAAAGCAAATTCATTGCTCTTTTTAGTATATATCCCCATAATCTTATCAAGTTCAGGGGATGCAGATAATCTGGCAATCTTACATGCGTTCTCATTTGAAATTTCAAGAAAATTAATTCTATCCGGTTCAATACGGATATCGTCCTTTATCTGTTCTTTAGTTTCTTTTACACTTAATGTTCCCGGTTCTATTGCATGGAAATATAATGCAGGGCAATAATCATTAACAATAGACAGTTCGTAACATTTATCCATATCATTATAGACAATTTTACCTTCTAATTTTGCAATTAGCTTATAGCTATCACCTGTTTTAACTTTTCTTATACTATCAGGTATGTAAATATCATTCCAATCTGTCACATCTACATCAAATGTACAGAAATCTCCTTCATGTAATGGCTTTCCATAATCATCATAGCCTATGATTCTTTTAGAGACTTCTAAATCCTTTTCTTTTAACTTTTCAATAAAGTTGAATACTTTTTCATATGCGTTCATTTCTCCTGCATACCAGCCTTCATCATATCCAGCAGCAGCCATATTTGAATTTTTTGCACTTTCTTCTAATGATTCATTTAATAATTTGCTTACTTCTGATTCAATACTTTCTATAACATTTTCCATAATTTGATAATTCTCCTATCTCTCTTCTAAATTAATATCATCATCTCTTTCAGGTTCAGTAACCTTCTGAATAGCATTAAAATCTTCAAATGTAACAAGCTGCCTTATACCTTCCTGTCTGACAATATTTTCCATATTTACATTTGTATTAAGATACTCATTTTTATCCATGAAATAATATGGATATCTTGGGTCATATTCATCAGTATTTTTATGCTTATAAAAATATGGATATTCAGTCTTACAGTTTTTGGCTGTCTTTAATTCCTTAAAGAGTGTTTCAGCATCCTTTGCATTATCAATTTTAATTGCAACCTGTCTGTTTAAAAACATATCCTTAATAATATCAGGTATTTTGGAAGCTTCTGTATACTTGTCAAAGTCTTTAAACCCTATAGTTTTATTTATATTTTTAAAAATTAGCTGTGTAGCCTTACATGAATCAATCCTGTCTAAAGAATTGATATAATAAAATGGTTGTTTTCTATCATAAGAACAGTAGGCATATTGATAAAAAGATTCATCTTTAGCTTTAAACTTATCATAATGCATTAACGATAAAACCATCATTTGATATTCAGGCTCATTATTAATCTCAATAGCAATCTCTTTATTTATAAAATTATCCATTATGGTATCTGGCATTTTTTCAATTTGAGAAATCTTATAAATATCTTCAAAATCAACAGTTACTTTATCATATAAATCAGATGGAAAATCCCATATTGATGAATACCTTATAAGGCTTTTATTATCATCTATAAAATAATATTTATTTTCCGAAAAATAAGATATAGAACTAAAGTCTAAATTGCTCTTAAAATTTTCTAAAAATACCTGATATTCTAACTTACTGTTTATTTCAATTATTATTCTTGAATCTAAAAATAAGTCCTTTATAATATCTGATATCTGAAATTTTGGATTATCATTATCCCTATCCTTATATACAGAATGCTCTGCTAATTCAGCTCCACCACTGTATTTATCAAACATATCAGCCCATATATCTTCTCTTAATGTTCCGGCTTTGTATTTATCCCAGTCGTTACATAATACTAAATCACCATTATCATTTTCTACAAATAAAACGTCTTCTAATTCATCCCATTTTTCCTCAAACTCAATATCCGTCTTAAGCTGGTCTAATACACTTTCCCATTTACCTGTTTTGTAATTAACATATATAAGTGCATCTTCAAATTTTTTCGCTTTAGAATCTATCTGACATTTATGGGCTTTAATAAAATTATCCAGTCTTTCTGTATCAATTATCACAGTATTATCTCCTTTTCATTATAATTTTTTTCTTTCTTCATTCAAATTAATACTCTGATTATTTGAATCATCTGCATTTGATTTTATATATTCAGGCTCTTTATTTTCTCCTATTAAATCCAGACAATTATTTAAAATCTCAAGTGTATTAATATTTGTATCATAAAAATTCTGAATATTGACCTGTCCAATTTTTGAACAAATATGCCCTATAATTTCATTTTTATGGACTCTGTTATAATCTTCTTCATCAGGGATTCTTATGCTTTTGCTTCTGCTCCATATATCTCTGTTTCCCATCTGTCTGCCATATTTATCAAACTGATAGTCTGTATATATATCTAATTTTATTCTTCCAGTTGGAGTAATTTTTATTACTGTTCCTATTTTATCTTCTGTTGGAAGTCCATTAGTTATAAGTACTTCATCTCCTATTTTAAGATTTAATTCGTTCATAATATTTTATTCCTTCTGTTTTTGTTTTCTTTGTTTAGAAGGCTCTAACTGTTATTTTTTTCAGCTAAAGCCTTATTTTCAATCTAAATCTATAACAGGTTCATCTTCCTGTTTATTATCTTGTTTATCCTTATCTATTAAATCAGAAAAATTATAACAATGCTCTATGCAATGAACGCTATTTATATTATTAAAATTATGGTTTGCTTTAAGCCTACCAGAAATTCTATCAATATAGAAATATGGAAATCTTGAATTATAATGTATATAAACGGGTGCTTTTACATCTTTATTTTGTAGCTGGGATAAAAGTATATCAAGTTCTTCCTGTGAATTTATCTTAATTGCTATTGTACCATCACAAAAATTCTTAATGTAAAAATTTATATTTGCTTTATAATATTCATTCGGAAGGTCTTTTACAATAAAACAACCACCTCTTCTACTTTTACCTTTATCTTTCTTATGCTGTTGGATTTCTTTTATTAAGTTATTGAGACTTATTGTGGAATATTTAACTTCGCTTGTATATCCAGTTTCATATTTTTTTATAAAAAGGTTATCGTTATCTGTCTTATAAATTTCTGCTGTATCACTCCATATTTGGTCGCCATCATTAAACTCATAACCATATTCAGCTATTTTTTTATCCTTAAAACACATTGATTCATATTTACTTTGTTCAAGTATTATTGAAAAATCTGTATAAAGCATAAACCGAAGCTCAAATGGAATTGCCATAAAATTGCCGCAAGCTATATCATTACTTTTAAACCAGTAAGGATTATTTGAATTATATTCAGGAATAATCCCAGTATAAGGGAATCTAGCTATATTATAGGCTAATATATCTCTTTCTTTCTCATTATCTATTACAAAGACAGTTTTTCCATTCATATATTTTGACATAATATTATCTGGTATTCTTATTTCACCACTGTCATATTTCTTCTTTAAATCCTGATTGTTAAGTATATTTATATAAGGAGTTTCTTTATTATTGTTCCTCTCTACTGTTTCATAATTAGCATCTTCATATCTTGTATTATATGTAAACTCTGCTCCCTTACTATGAAGCTTAAACATATCTTCCCATATTGGTTCTCTTGGTGTACCTGCTTCATATGAATATATCCTTTCATTTATCGTAAATTCATAAGGCCCAGCTAATACTAAATCCCCATCTTTATTTTCAACAAATAACACATCCTCAAGTGCATCATAAGCTTTCTCAACTTCGATATCAGTCTGTAACTGCTTGAATACGCTCTCGTATCTGCTTGTAGCAAAATCCGGATAAGTTACCTTGTCTTCCAAGGTCTTCTTTTCATTTATTATGTGGCAGCTATGTGTTTTTAAAAAATCTTCAATTCTCTGAGTATCAATCAACATAATTTTTCTCTCCCTATCATTATAATTCATAATCATTTTCTGAAACTTTGAACTGATTATATTCTTTATTAAACATAAACATATCAAGGTTCACCATAAACTTCTGTCTTAAGGTACATATAGCCTCTTCATTTAAAATTTCAAAATCTACAAGCCCTCTTCTATTTTCTTTACTGAATACTTTCTTATCATCTTCTAATCTTCTATCCCATTCAGATTTATCAAAGCCGCCCCTCTTACTGGCTCTACTTTCTCTTATTTTATCATCTAGGCTAATATACGCAATAATACAATTATCTTTCCCATAATAGTCTATTGCAGCTTTTGCTCCGTCTAAATCAAGTATGGTTATATACATGTCAGAATTGATATCTTCCTTACTTAGCTGTTTTCCTAACCCATAGTACCAAGTATCTTTCTTATTATTTACCAGAGTTTTATAGGACCTGTGTTCAATAAAGAACCCTTCTTTATCAAGCTGAAAGAATTTATCCTTATCAACAAAATAATATTCCCTGCCTTCTATTTCTCCTTCTCTTTTAGGTCGTGTAGTTGTAGATATGAGCTTCTTAAAATTTTCTTTCTTTATAAGTTCTTCCTGTAGTGTGTCTTTTCCGCATCCGCTTTTACCGGTTAAAATAACAAGCATGATTATATTTTTCCTTTTATATCAATTTCTTATTTATAATTAAATAGTGTACTTTTATTTCTAAAGATTAGCGGGATTTTCCTGATATTTATGAATTTTTCCAGACACTATTTAAGTATAACAATACTGATAAAGGAAATAACAGGACATATGGAAATAGAAATTTATGATTATAAAACAAATCTTACATTTTGTAAGGCTGATGTTATATTTGGGCTGGATACATTTATTATAAGGCAATGTATTCCTAATCCTGAAATAAAAAATAACCCATTTAATATAAGATTTTTGTCAGAATTTTTTGAAACAAGGGCAGAATTACCCTGTTCTATTGATACGGATAAGAAAGTACTAAATAAATTAGGATTATTAAATAAGGCTAATTTATTTGGAAGAATGAATGAAGCCTGTATATTATATGCCATGCTTAATAATTTTGTATCAGATAATGATGATTTAGAAGTATTCCCTATGAAGGATGAAATTATATGTATGGTAGAGTTAGACCAGAGATACAGCAATATATATGTATGGCATAAAAGAAGGGGAAAGAAATGTTTCTAATGCATAAGGATACTCCTGTAGCAGAAATAAGCTATATAAACGGAGTAATGGAGTATGAAAGAATATTAAAAAGAGATGAATTACCTGTTGGAACTATAGGAAATGGTAAAATACAGGAACAAATATTACTTAATCACTGGTATAAATCACGGTCCATTCCTAAAAACAGACCTAATATGGCGCATATAACTCAAAAACTTGGTATTGAAAGAGCTGATATGTTTATGCATTCCAGTGGTATAAGTATTACTGATACATACTGGTTTAAAGAAGAATCAGATGATATCTTATGGAAAGATGTTAATTACCATGATAACGGATTTGAACCGCTATTTGCTTCTGTTTACCTGAATACAGGAATTAATGGGGAAAAGATATCAAACAGTCCTGACTTTACAACAGACGGTATTATGGAGAAGTTCTGGTTTATATCCCAGAATAAACCGTATCTTGCAAAAACAGACAGTTTATATGGTAATACCTTATCAGCTAATGAAATAGTTTACTACAATGCTGCAAAACTGGCAGGAGTACAGACGACTCCTTATACCATAAGCTCCGCTAAAGGGAAAGACTATTGTATATGTCCGTGTTTTATCAATGATTCCTCTGAAGATTACATTTCAATGATGCAGATAAAACATAGTGATTTTAGCTTATCCGGGGAAAATCTGTATTATTTTTTATTTAAGGAAGGTTATGAAGATGAAGTCCGTAAGATGATTACTTTGGATGTATTCTTCCACAATAAAGACAGACATGAGAAGAACTTTGGAATGAAAAAGACAAATAATGGCTTAAAAATGATTGCTCCATTTGATAATGGATTCTGTTTAGGTGCAGACAGGCAGTTTGGTAATCCAATAACAGATAATGATTTAAAGCTGTTTAGCTGTAGCCGTGCTGAAATACTGGATAGATTTGGAGTACCGCTAAACTTAGATAACAGATATATTGAAAATCTCCTACAGTCCGTTTATGAACAGTTTAATATTCCTGAAGAACGATATGATATAGCAAAGGAAGAATTACAGGAAGGCTTTAATTTAATGGCTGGACTTAATTTATCTAAATACATACCAAAGAATAATACTAATATTTTTAATTATAACAAAGAGCAAGAACAACCACAGCATGAGTTATAAACTAAATCAGACAGACTATTATATATAATAATAAAACAAGCTGATGAAAAGAAGTTATATTCTTAACATCAGCTTATTTATTATCTTATTAATTATATTTGTTTTAATATTTTTTAAAAAATTAACATTTTTATCTATAGCATCATATAACTCATCATATGAATAACTCTCTATAGGCAGAATATAATTACTTACATAGTATGACATCTTTTTAAAAGGAACAATCTGAACTATTTTAACACTGCTTTTTTTAGGCAGACTTTGCAGAATCATAATAGTCATTTAAAATATTATCAACATAATCATTCATTAAAGATGAATTTATACCATCATATCTACCCTGTGTCTGCACTACATAATATCTACCATCTTCTTTGTTATAGCTAAATTCAATTGTATATCTCTTAGAAATTCCATCATAGGATTTGCTACCGTCTGTATCTACATATGAATATATAGCACATTTATCTTCACTTATTTTATCAGCATAGCTCCATACACAATGATGCTGTATTTTAGTTTCTAAAATAAGTCTTTTCCTTGATTTAATCCATTCAAAATCATCAGGAAGTATCTTTTGTAAATTATTAAAGACACTATCTACAGGTATATTAACTGCTTTTGTCTGTTTATCATAATCTATTGCAAAAGTTGTTGTATTATGAATATTATGTATTTCTTCTACTGAATTAATATTAAGTTTTATTCTGCCATATCTTTTTGTATTAAAGAGCAACATTTTCAGATAATCACGAATATATATATCTAAATCTTCATTCAAATACTCATTATATTCATCATAATCATTCTCTGTCCTTGTTTGTAATACATCCAGCTCCTTTTTAATTTCAGCTTCTTTTGCCTTTATGGTTTTAATAATATGGTCATTAATAATTACCGCTAAGAAAGATAATACTGTTTTTTTATAACGATTACATTTTAGAACTTTCGATAAATCAAAATTCGTTATCTGTTTTAATATTTCCTTACCTTTATCATTCACATAAGGGTAACTTTTTATAATCAGATAACTAAGATTTATATTTCGCTTATTCCAATTTATATTTATAGCTGAAGACAGCTTATACTTTGAATGAATAAGTTCAGTTCTGTTATGATAATTAAAACATTCATTTAAAGATAAAGGAATAAATATGGTATCATTATTTAATGGATTATCACAATCTTTGAATATGTCTTTAAAAAATATATTCTTATCTATACAATAATTCTTATAAACATTAAGTACCTGTACAAATGTATCATTGTATTTATAACCAAGTAGGTTTATAAAATCTCTTACACCTAGAGGAAAGCACTTTTTTATTTTTCCATTCTGCTCTATTGCTTTATAAATACATCCATCCGCAGGTATCCATAGCATTATATTATTCCTTCTACTATAATATCCAATATTTATATCTTCATAAAGTTTAGATAAACTAACCCTGCCAAATTCCTCTAAATGGATAGTTATTTCTTCTCCTCTTATTTTTACACTAAGCTTACTATTTATGCTTTTTATAGAAGTATCCGTATCTGTTTTAACAGATAGCTCCTTAAATTTATTAATAAGAGAATCATCTTTCCATCTGGTAGTGAAATTATATGTATTTACTTTATGTTCCGCGCTATATCCTTGTGTAAAGGTAATATTATCTCTATTTAAAATATTAAATAAGCTGGTTATAAGTGAATTATCCTGATATTTATATATAGTATCAAAAAGAAGATTATAGTTTGTTTTTTCATTATAATTGATGATGTAATTATTTATCCAGTCATTATCTATATTAACATCTATATAGTTGTCCGCATATATAAAAAAGTCAGCTAATTTAGAAAATACATATATATAATGATAATTACAAATCTCATCTTTATGATTAAAACATTGAATAAATATCTTCAGAACTGTATTAATATTTGATGTATTATTTAAACTACACAAGTCGCTTCTTAAATTGGATATATTTTTTTTATTTTCAGCAACCTTACTTATTCTGTAAACTTTTCTAATTAACTGATAATCGGCATTATAGAGTAATAAATCTATATATATATAATAATAATTTTCAGATATAAATTTATCTTTATTCAGCCTCATTATTATCCTTTTATTAACACTGCCTATTAATGAGTCTTTTTGATAGCTCGGTAAGACACAACATAGCCTATATATATAATCCTTTTTTTCTCCCGTAAAAGGCAAGTTTAGCACTCTATTAACTTCCTCATATAATTTGCCTGATGAATAATACTTATTATTATTAAGAAAATATCTATAAATTATATTTAATATAGGAATAGTTAAATCCTCTCTCTTTAATATATCTATTTCTTCATTTGTAAACCCATGTTCTATCGCTAAATTTATTAATTTTTCTACCGCTTTTCTCATTAAAAAAATACACTCCTATCATTATAAATTTCTTTATAAGAATAGTGTGTATTTTTTTTATTATCCGCTAAAATCTTCTGGTAAATATATCAATTATAACAAAAAGTGCAAAACATAATACACTATTTTAGTTGTAGGATATAATCTGTCCTTAATCGCTTTATTTATCATTTTTTCTTCCTTGTGATTTTATGTATTGTTTAATGATATCCATTGTTACTGTTACTCCATTTACGGTTAAGAGACAGATGCTCTGTGACCAAAACATTTCTTTCCATAATTTTGCTTTAATACTTACAGAGGTGGGGAATTGAGATTGTAGTATTTACACCCTCTATTTTAGAAAAAAATATACTTGTTTATTGCTTTAAATCTATGTTTTTCTCTATAAGGTCTGCCAGTTCATCCGGACTGTATTCTTCAAAAGGAAGGATTGTTTTGTTTACATAGGATAACATTGTAGAGAAGGGAATTATATCTGCTAATTTTTCACTGGATACATTTTTATAGATATACAGATATCTGTACATAAAGCCTACCCAGTAAGCTTCATCTTCAGAAACATTATTAGTGTTTTTTATAATTTTCTTCCCTATTTCCTTCTCAATATAATAAAGGCTTGCATCTTCATCCATCTGAAAACAGCTGTAAGAAGTATCAAATTCCCTTTTACAAAAGGAAGATTTTAAGAATAATTCCGAAAAACTCTCTAAATCATAATGCTTTTCCCTTGCTAACTTATATATCTCACCTACAGTATCACATATATCATAATATACGGCTTCTCTATTTTCCTGTCTTTCTTTATCTGTCATAATCATCACTCTCTTTATTTAAGAATAATTCTTCATTTCTCTTATTTTTATAACATCTATGGTAAATTAGCCTTACGGTAAAAATAATCTATAACCTCTTCTCCTTGGTCTTCCGGAAGGTCTCTTGAATATGCCCTGATAGTCTCCATATATAAATCTCTATGTATAGGAGCTGTATCTTTCTTGTATTCTTCTATTATCTCTAATAATCCCGGCGTTAAATCAAAATCAAAATATTTATTGTTTGACATATATATATTTATTATTCCTTTCTTCTAGTCTAAATCTATTTCACCTATATCATTGCTAATAGACTTATTTCTTTCTACTGCTCTTTCATATGCAGGAGTTAGTATAAGGTCGTATCTATTTTGCAGCATGGTTTTATAAAATGTTTTTCTTATATCAGATATATCATTAATACTATCTATGAAGTGATTTATTTTCTTCATATCTATTGTCGGATATATTCTTAATAAAGCAGCTGTACAATCTCCTTGTAATGAATTTATATATTCCTTATAATTAACCTTTTCCCCATTATCAAGTAATAACGCAGCTTTAGGAAATACATCAATTCTTTTTTTAATTTCTATCTGATTATTTAATATTGAAGGGATAGCTTCATCTGAAATCTGAGGATAAAGACAAGAGCCACAATCATAAATAGGGGCAAGTTTCATTTCTCCATAATCATTAATTAAATATCCCCAGTTGTTTCCATGTCTGTCAAAATTACCAAATAAAGCATCAAATATAAATGTATCCCAAAATCTATCTAACGCTTTTCTGCCTAAATGTTCATCAAAATAAACATTTTTATTTGTGAATATATCATATATCTCTTTTAATTTAGGAGTTCGTTCAGGTTTTTCTACCTGTATAGCATTCTGTATATTCTTAAATTCAATAAGGGAATATCCTTCCGGAATGAAATTTTCACAAGCAACAACCGGGACTGCCATATCTTTATGTTTTTTAGTATCCATCACGATTGTACCAAGTAAAGTATTCTGAACATCCATTCCACATAAGCTTAAGATATGACAGCATATATATTCAGAAAAGACGCTGTTTGAATAGGAATCCATTAAATTGTTTTTAGTGCTTGTCTCAATTCGGTCAGAGAGTTTTAACATAAATCTCTTATTATGATATATAATACCTCTCTTCTGGTCTGACCCACCATAATTACTCTTTATATCTATTGGTGCGTTTGTAAAATTTATCATGTATTATCTTCCTTTCTAAGTTCTGTTATTCAAGTTCTATTGAAGGAACTTCAGCTTCAATTTCGTTATGTTTTATGGTACTGTCTCTTAGCATATTGATAAATCCTTCGTTACATACGCACAAATTATCTATCAGCTGTTCTACATCATACGGATTATTAATATCAAAATCATTATTTTCATCTTTAATATGTGTAATTGTTTCAGCAGCTAAAGCTCTTATCGTTTTAGGTAGCATGGTTATAAATTCATCTTCAGAATTATAATCTGCCTTTTCATAGTATTTATATACATCATTAAGCTGCAAGGATTCTATCATCATTGCTGATTCATTTATAAAGTAATTTAAAGCTATTTCAAAATTTGTATCGGTAAATAGTAATCCGTTTTTTGTAAATCCGGAAATAATTTCACATATATCGTGATAAATTTCATTATATGTGACTTTAAATATATCTGTAAAATTACAGTCCTTTTCTAATTCTTCTATCTCATCCTCATCTTTATCAATAGTATAATCTATTTCAGACTGATTCAATATTATACACTTAATTACATCTATAAATTCATCCATCTGACAGTCTCTAAAATATTTTGCTACCCTGTCTTTTGTTATACTTATAAAATTAACCTTTGATAAGTCATACATAGTATATGCAATATCATCAAGAATCCTTTCAATAGGAACTGTGAATATTTTGTTTGATTTATTTGTATTAATCGTAATTCTCATAAAATTATCCTTTCTTAAATAATTATCTATATTTAAGTAGTGTAAAATTACTATGTAAAATCAAGTCTTATGCATATATTATCACATTTTTTATCATATGAATACTTAAAAAGATACCTTTATAATTTACAAAAAGGCACTATTTATGAAAGATAGTGCCTAACTTTACAGGTATTCATCTAATCTAACTCTATATCATCATTATTATGCTGCTTATCGGGTTCTTTCAAAAAATCTCCATTCTTATAGTCAATACTGAAGCCTTCATTAAGCATATCCTCATAATCATCAAAACCGCTTAAGGAAGCTCTCATATCTAAAAACTCAGCTAATGGACATGCGATTGTTTTATTCGTATAAGTATCAACAACATCAATATATCTGTTCGGATTTCTGATATATTCAAGTTCCTTCTTTATTCTATCCCTTTTTGCATTATCTACTCTTTTATATTCATTAACAGTTTTATCAAATTCAGCCTTGATAATCTCAAGTTCTTTATCATTAAAGGCTACTTCCATTTCTCCTGCTTCACTAATTTTTAGAATGTTTCCGGCTACATCAGGATATCTTAATTTCAATTCTTCTGTATCGTATACAGCTACAGTCACAATAACCTTAAATTTATCATTAGTCTCAACACCATAGAAATTAACCTGATAAGTGTCATTATGCCATGCATCTGTATATATTCCTGCTGCCTTAGTTAATTCATCTGTTTCATAAAGATAAAGCATTTTCTCATCAGTATGCTCATCTTCCATAAGGTTAATAAAATCAAGAGAATCAGGAGTAATACGAACTTCACCGATAGAGGGATTCTTTGTATTAAACTTCTCTTCTGCTGCCTTAAAACCTTCTCTGTAGGCTTCTTTCTGGATACTCTCCACAAGGTTTGTAATTTCAGTTAAATTAACTAATACATCATAATCCTCTATTGAATGATTATAGTCGTAAAACTTATTAATATTCCATATTTTTTTCTTTATTTCTTCCCAGTTATTTTTAATTTCCATAATTATTACCTTTCATAATCATCATTAATATCATAATCATATCCATGCTTTTTTACATGCATTTCTTTTTCTAACTGTCTGTGTTCTTTAATAAGGTCAATAATTGCCTTATAGTCTTCACTAGTAAGCAGTGGCTCAACACCATCTTCTTCTGCTCTTATGATTTCAGCCTGAATCTTACCGTATATGTCTGCTCCGTAAAGTTTTTCATTCTTAGCTTCTAAAAAAGCTTCCTTTACAAAATCACCGAACCGGTAATTGTCTGTTACACTTTTGTTTAAGAAATCTTTAACCTCATTAATATCAGAAAAATAGCTGCTCCAAAGCCATGATGAATTATGTGGTTCATGTGGCATATGAAATTCTATCCAATTTTTTTCAAAGTCCAGTTCATATGTATAATCCGCTATATTAATACCTAATTCAAGCTTTAAATATTCATTAGCATATATGTCTATGCCTTTCTTTAATCCTTCTTCTAAATTCATAATGTTATCCCTTTCTGTTATATATAAAACTAATCCAGCTCTACATCTTCTTTATTCTGACTTATATTATCATCATGTACATAGCTGCCTTCTAAGAATCTCTTAAAATTAAGCCCAGTCTTTATACATAAATCCTTCGCTTCATTAATTAGTGACATCTTATAATCTGAATCATAAAATTTTGATGAACCCGGTATATTTGCCTCATTAAGACAATCTTCAATTACTTTTAACCTGTTTATATCCTGATTTTCTATTACGCATTCATCTAAAAATGTTTCTAATGCACCTATCTCTTTCCACTTATTGAAATTATCCTTTTCCTCAAGATATCTGATTCTGCCTCTGATTAAGTCTGCATAACCCTGTGGAATATGCAGCTGATTTGTAAATATAGTTTTGTAATTAACAAGTTTAAACCAGCTATACGAATGAAATCCCTGTTCAATATCACCAAAGCTCTTATATGGACAGTCTTCATATGTATGATTCTTTGCGTATGATACACTTACTAATTTAAGAGGATACTTAAGCCTGTCTATTTCTCTGTCATAGCATCCGATATCTATACCTATACTTCTGTTTGCATCTGTAAATTCATCTATTTCCTTAAGATTTGGAAAATCTCCATTATAATGCAGGTTATCTTTTACCGTTTCACCTGCTCCATGAAAATATGGTCTGTCATTATTCCAGAAAGCTAACAATTCATACAAATCATACTTAGGTCTTCCATTCTCTTTTGTTCCTAAGTTACCATAATCCTGATATGTGTCTTCAATATATCCACCGCCAAATTCTTTAGGAATAAGACACGCAAATCTATCTCCCTCTGCTATATTGGCTTTTTCTGTATCTACATTTGCTCTTAACCAACTAAATGAACCCATATTCTTTCTCCTTGTTATCTATCCTAATTTATCTAATATATCTTCAATAGGAATATTTTTATCTACATATGACTGGTATTTTACATAATCTGTATAATTTATAATATTTGAATAATACAATTTCTTTATTCTTTTATTTAATTTTGCTTTGAATTTAGAATCTTCTCTGGCTTTTCTTTCCTTCTCAACCTTTTTTATAATACTATATGTATCATTTAATTTTAAAAAAGGGCATTTCTTTCCATTACACTTGTAGAGACAGTTATGTGTCCTTGCTAAATTCATGCTTATATATCCCCTATGTGTATCACAATAACAATATCCTATAGGAGTTGTATATGAAAAATGTTTATCTATAAGTCTCCACCTGTCCTTATTAAAATTAACCGGCTTATATAATCTATTAATATTCTTACTCAAAAAATACACACCACCTTTTATGTTAATCTCATTATTTAAGTAGTGTGTGTTTTCTTTCATATATTTGAAGGTTTTTATTAAATTTCTAAATCATCAGCTTCCTTTTCAGTATCAAAAAGATGTATATTATTATTTTTAATAGGCTGTATATCCAGCTCTGTCATGTAAGAAACGATATTGATATCCGGATAATTATTTTCTATAAATTCCCTTATATCATTTTCGTTACTTTTTCCATCTTCATATAAATAAATATAATCAGGTTTGATATCTTTCTTTTCTAATAGTTTGCTTAAGTTTCTTTTATCAAGATTCACAAACTCAACATTTAACCCTAATTCTTCAAGGCTTTTGTCTTTTAACCCTAAACGCTGTAACTTAGTATTAGTTGAAGAAGCTAATACAGCACTAATTCCATTCCTAAAACATACCATTATATTCATTTTCTATCTTCTTATATCTCCAAATCTATTTCATTATCCGGTATCTTATCATCTTTAGTAATGCTGAAATTTTTCATAACAGACTTAAATCCAAAGTAAGCTGTCTGGGAGTCTTCATCTACGACTAAGGATAAATCTTTATCTCCTGAAACATAATCAAGTATTGTATTATAGATTTCATTTGTTACTGGTATTCTTACTTCTCCTGTATCATAAAATGCATATCCGATTGTTAAAAATTCCTTATAATTTCTATAGAAATCTTCGCCTACTTTAATGTTTACAATTCCTTCTTCCCCTGTAAAGGGATGACTAATCCATTCCAATATACTCTTCGCATTATCATCTAAGTCATTCCATTCTAAAGGATAAAATGCAGATATATTACCGTCTTCATCAAATTCAGCCTTATGTATATTGCAAAAATTCTCTATTGCATCTTCAGGTATCTCTTCTGCTTCAAGGTCAATTTTCATTGCTTTTGCAATCTCACATATCTGTCCTCTGGCTTCATCCTTTGCCCTTAATTCCTTATCCCCGTAACCCTTATCAATTGCTCTTTCATATAAATCATTCCACTTCATAAACTAAGTCTCCTTTTAATCCTACGATATATTCATAGTCATTTACTTCTAATTTCTCTTCTATATATTCCTGTATGGCATCATAAGTCTTTGAAAATTGCAGCTTATTTAGCATTACAGGAATGAACCCGGTTTTACTGTATATACTTAGTCTCTCATAAATATTCATTCTATTTTCTGTATTATATAATTCATCCAGTAACTTTATTGTTTTTGTCCATTTCTGTTTTTTCAATTTATCTTTCATCTTTACAACAGCATAAATTCCTGCATTATCCAGTTCTATATCGTAATAAGCATAGAATTTATACTCAAAAGCTTCATTTTCCCTATCCGGAACATCTAATATCCTTTTAAGCATATTTATATGTTTTATCCTAATATATAGGACATTTTCTTCTGATATCATATAATCATCCTTTAAGGTTAATGAAAATGTATCTGAACTATTCCATCCATTCCAGTAATTACTCAAATAGCCCTTTTTAAATACTTCCGCCTGTTCTCCTGAAAGAGAATCATTAATACTTTTATGAATATCTATTACCTTTGAGTATATATCCTTATCTTTATATGTTCTGGTTTCATCTTCTTTTAGTAAAATCAGTTTAAACAGCTGTGCAGCTGTTTTATAATCCTTATTTTTATAAGCCTTCTCTATATGGGTTGTTACTTTTCTTAAATATTCTATAAAAGAGTCTTCATATTTTGTATTAATACTGTTGGTAACATCTAAATCCTGTATCTTCATACTGCTATACACTCTTTCTTCTCTTTGGCTAATTCTTTATGAAGTCTGTCTATTTCATTCCTTAATCGTTCTATCTCTCTTACATTCCTATAATCGAAATCTTCCCATTTAGATTCATCTATTGATAGGAATTTACTCTCGCCCCATGTAGCTTTTTGTATATTATAGAAGCTTCCATATTTATTAATCAGATGCGCTTCTAATGCCTGTAAATCAGTCTGTGACACTTCCAACATCTGATACTCAACCTTAAGTATCCTGTCATTTATCCAATCAAAGGTTTTTAGTTCCTTATTTATTCTTGTCCTTAAACTATGTCCTGCGTATACAATCCCAACATATACTATTTCTTCTGTGATTATATCCGTATATCTATATATATAAGATTTCTGCATTTACTCCTACTGCCTTCTTTTCCTTCTTTAATTTAATATCTTTATATACTTAAATAGTGTGAATTTATTTAATAAAAATCAGCAGAAATTCTCATATCTTTATAAAAAAATCAAATAAAAAAAAGACAGTAGCTTATAACTTTAAATTCATAAGTACTGCCTTGGTTTTTTATATTTTATTTTTCACTTGATTTTTCATCTGTCTTAGCTTTATATCTATTTTTATTATTTAATCTTTATGAATCCGCCCTTATAACTTTTATCTTCTTACCAGTTATCTGCTCTAAAATGTTTATATCTACTGTATCTGGGCGTAAATCAGTAACTATTAATTCTGCACTGTGGTCTATATTCGGAGGAAGGTATATATATTTTTTTGATGGATATATAGATGGTGCAATTATCTTCATTTTTCTATTCTTTCTTTTAGTGATATTTAATGCAAAATTTTTAAAAAAATCTTTTTTCATTATTAAATCCTCATCTTATTTGATTTCTCATCTGTCTTAGTTTTTTTAATTCACAAAGCACATCCCAATTCTTTTGAAACTGTTCCATATAGTTCTTAATCTGTTTAGAATCAATACTCTGTGGCAGCTCAAATTTATCTGTTATGCCATCCTTGGATATTTCAAATACAGTTTTGCTTACATACTGTTTAAGTATTTTCCCATTATATCCATTATCATCAAACCACTTAATAACTGATTTTTCTTCTTTTGATAAATCCCATTTAGTATTAGTTGTATCAATCATATTAACTTCCTTTAATAATTTGTTTTTCCCATTAATATACTCCTTGTATCTAATATTAATTTTTTTCTATTTTTCACATTGCTGTTTTATTTCATCTAACAGTTCATCAATGGAAAATTCTCCATATTGGATATAACAGCTAATTGCCTGTTCTAAATCATCAGCATTTTCTGCATCTGTTGGAACACAAAGGTCTACATCCGATAAGGCATCAAAGACTGCCTATGTAGCATCATTTAATTCAATGCTTTTCTTTTTCCTTACCAAATACTACTTTTATCTTGAGGTTTACCCGTTTTAATTTCTAGTTTTCTGGTTTCATAACATTTTTCTATACTCGCTTTGATATTCTCTTTAACGCATAAACAACTGTTCTCATTATCGCATGTTGCAAAAATGTCGTTAAGTACAACATGAATACCCTCAATCGAATTAACATCTATCTTATTTCCAAATTCATCCGTGTATATAATTTTCTTTGACATATTTCATCTTCTTTCTAAAATAAATTAATAGTCTTCTGCTTCATTATATCCTAATTTTTCATAAGAAAACTTATACTCTGCAATAACTTCATATTTCTTACCACATATATCACACTCTTTTTCAATTGATATCTGGCAATCTGAATTATTCGCATATATAACTTCCTGCTTTATTATCTTATCATCATTTCCATCACTATGTCCACAAAAAGGACATCTAATATATCCCATAATAATCTCCTAACTCTGCACTCATAACTTAAGAATCGAACTCTCCTGCTATATATAGTTTGGCAAGATTATGCCCTTCTTTTAACTGCCTTCCTGTAAATTCAGTTATATTCTTAAATTCACCTGCTGAATCTCTTAAATAGATTTCAGGTCTATTAAGTTCATTATCCCAAGCATATGTATTATCAAAAGCAAAGATTGAATTTGTATAAATAATTGCATCAGGGTCTTTTTCTTTAATAGCATCCAGCTTATATATATTAGCCCTTACTCCTTCAGCCGCATCTATAGCATAATCACAAAATGGTGGGTTATCTAATCTTCCATCTTCAAAATATATTCTCATAATCTATTTCCTTATGACATATAATAGCCATCCTTCTTTATTTTCTCAAATTCACTTTTCCAGAACATCTTCTTTGTTCTTTCGGTAACACCATAGCATACAGATGTTAAGTCTACTTCAAGCAATTGCTCTTTAGGTTCATAGCCACAGTGCTTTATAAAGCCTTCTGTAACATCTGTAACTGAATGTATTTTCTTTATATAGCTTTCTAACAAATTCATGTTAATCTCCTTTCATCAGGCTCATATTTACATTCCAGTTCTCTGCCACCCGGAGTCAAATGCTTTATCCTGTTTATATCCTTATGTATACCTATAACAAAATAGCTGTTTATCACACATAGATAATCACTATCGTTATAGCTATTATTCCTTGGAATAGTTACACAATTTTTACAATTGGCACAGCATTTTATCATTATCTCACCCGCCTAATAAATCAAGATAGTCTTCTAATTCTTCTAAAGTATCATACCTGTCAACAAAGTCAACATCACATATACAATGCTTACCGTCTGAATCTTCAAAATAAGTTAAATCCATTTTCTCCGCTTTATCTATTACCTTTTTTAACCTGCTGTCTATATTTGTATGTATGTTACAATCTTTCATATCATTTCTCCTTTAGATAACTTCCTCATTCACATTAACATCTGGTTAATGATTAGGGATATATTTAATAGAACCATCTGGATTTTTCTTTTTCCACAATACATTGATATATATAGCTCTGTCGTAATAAAGTTTATCTAAAAGAACAATATCATCAATATCCCATTTAACAGGATATACTCCACTATATTCAACAATAGCTTCTACATTACTTAATTCATACCAGTCATCATTTAAGTTATAACAGCCTTCAACTGTATCAACTATTTCGATAGAGTATCCGTTTCTTAATAAAAGGCTTTCTAATTCTTCTTTTACACTTTTATTTAATAAAAGAATCTGAAATAAACAGTTCGTTGTTTCATTCTTTGATACTCTGTCATTTATCATATTCTGTATAGTTGTTTTATTATCCATATTAGCTCCTTTAATCATGCTTTATAATTAAACCTTTGACCATTTTTATCTGTCATAATTACAATCACAATCATAGTTTTCTTTATATTTATATATCATTCCTTAGCCAGATTCTTATAGAATCCAACTGTCATAAGTTCTTCTCTTAACTCATCATACATTTTATGTAATCTGGGATTTACATAAGACATCCAGAGCTTCCTATCATCTTTAGCCATAGCAGTTCTGACCATTGTAGCAGAGATAGGCATATCATAACGGTTCATAATAAGCTCTGCTGTATTAGCAAGGTCTTTCTTATCAAACCAATTGCTTCGGGATTCATCATTTCCATAAATCATTATCTCAGGATTCTTATGAATGTATCTATCAGTATTATTAAGTAAGTATCTGCCCCATTCCGGGCGGATATCATTTTCATCTGTTAAATCAGCTAAACCATAAATCATCACTTCCGGTCTATCGCCATATATCTCTTTAAGAATCTTAGTCCTTGTATTAATATTAAAAGGATTTCGCTCTGTGCCACATTCCTGTGCAGAGCCTATCAATATTAATAACCGGTCACACAACAATAATCCTGTATCTACAAGGCGTTCATGTCCTTTATGAAATGTTTGAAATCGTCCACATATTAATCCTGTATCATAAACTTTCATGTACTTTTCTCCTTTTTCTTTCAATTTTTTTAACCAAAAATAGGACTTAACCATCTATCTTCTTTTTTAATACCTGCTTGTTCATCAAGGAATTTGCTTATATCGCAATGATACTCACCCCTTTCGGCATATTTTGTATATTTATATTTATTGATTAAAAACATTTTTATCTCCAATTTCTATAAAAATTACCTGTAATGTTTCTATTGCTAATTTATCTTTTATCTCTGATTCTGAAAGATAATCTAAAATAGCATTTACTTCATCATTTTTAAACCTATCTTTGATAAGAGTACCAAATTTCATCTGCCAACTATAACCTTTTCGATGAATTTTAGAGATACTTTAGTCTAAATCAATGTCATTTATTTCTTCATTTTCATCAGACTCTTTAGCTAATTTACACTCTTTTTGCTTAAAATACTCATCCAACAGAGACATAAACATCTCTCCATTATCTCCGTCTCCACCACATTTGAAGCAGAACGCATCCCCATTTACAAAGTCCACCTCACTGATGAAATCATAAATTTCTTTTGATTTCGGATTATGCTCAACGCTCATTCCATAATTCTCAATCTTTGGCAGATTGTGAGCAGCTCTGTATTCTTCCAGTGTTATTAAGGTTTCTTTATCCATAACTAATTTCATACTTTTTCTCCTTTATAATGGTTCACATTTCTCTGTAATCACAATCCATACAGTTATCAGCATCACATTCCCTTGAAATTTCAATATTACTATTTAGCATCTTGTCAGCATCATTTTTCATGGTGATTATTTCCTTATTTACAATAATTTCAGCCTCTTGGATAGCCATAATGATACTTGTACTCTCCAATTTCATATTTGATATTCCAACACAGTTTGAGGATAGATAAAATGTATCACCACGACCAGAAAATTTATTTTTCCGATATAAATGGATAGTGATATCAACTAATCCGCATTTCCCCTCGAAAATTGTTCCGCTTTCTACAGAAGTATTCATCTTTGCATTACTTACATATTTCATGTTATTATTTCCTCCATTTTCTTTTTATTTTTCATACTACTCATACTTTTCCTTTAACCTCTTCAATTCAGCTAATTCCTGTTCTTGCTGTTTTTGTTCTTCTTCTCGTAGCCTTTCCTGCTCTGCCTGCTCCTGCTTGTTTTTATACCAGTCTTTATGCTGTTCTTCATCTTCAAACAGAAAATCTAAAGGAAAAGAACCACCTCTTGAGTCATACAAATCATAATGGCTGTCATATGCAGTTACATAAACTGTATCTTTTCCAAAATCGGTTTTTTCTGATTCAAATGCATCAAACTCCTCATTTGTAAAGCCAATCTCATCAATTACTTCTGCTACTCTATCCATGATTTTTTCATAATTTTCTAATGTTTGTAATACCTGTTCTTTTGTCAAATTAAACATAAGTTCCCTTTCTGCTATTAAGCCATCATTCATCTGTTATTATAATTCATCTCTATTCGTTATCATATTCCTTTAATAATTTATCTGTTTCATTAATAATGTCCATGCTTTGCTTTATTAGATTCTGAAGCTCTGGGTCATTCTTAAGCTTTTCTTCTCTTTCTTCATAAGTTTCATAGTTCTCGTCTTCGCCATGTAGATACATTTCATGGATAATCGCAGTACCAGATAAACATAAAGGTGGAAAACTATGGTCTGGATGTTGAAAGTGAAACCAGTAATCCATTTCCCAACCGTTATCGCTAAAGCTATCTTCTTTATATCCAAAGCTTTCAATGATATCTTTAATATGATATGGTCCTACTCCTAAATCAGATAAGTCTGTTCCAACATTCCATCTACTAACGCTATCTTCTGTAACCTTAAAGTTAGCTATTTCAGTAATAGTGTCAAAGATTATCTTAGTGATTTCAATCTTTTTAGCTTCATCAAGATGCCATCTGTTTGTTTCATACTGTAATATCATATAATCTCCTTTCTTTCTGCTATTAAGCTTTTAATATTCTCTATTTCTTCTACTTCAGTTCATCGTACTTATGTATTAATAATAATTCCGTGTTTTTTTGCTAATTCAATTAAGAAATCAACAGTCCCATTCCATCCGCATACCGTGAATGGTGATTGGAATCCATCATAATATTCTGCATAATAAGCATAACGAATGTGATTTTTGATAAAATCTATGGCATCTACATCCCCTTTTGTAGCAAAGAAGAAAGCTTCATCATGCATCTGTAACAATTCTTCATCAGATATTTCAATTTTTATTTATATATTTATTCTTTAATTAATAACTTTTCTCCCACAATGAGGACAAAAATTATCATAGTTTAATATTTCATCATATCCGCATACTGTACATCTATAGTAATCAAAAAAGCCATATGCTGTAGTGACATAATCTCCTGTATCAATAAGCGTAGTTGTGTTATCTTGCTTTTCATTTTTCTTTTCAATAGCATCTAACAAAATATTTGTATTTATAGAGCATGAACCATTTTTATGATTATATGAGGTATATTTATATCCAGACTTTTTTAAAATAGAAATCATGTCTTCAATATTTTCTGAATCGTATGCCATAATAATTCTCCTTATATATTCAAATATTTATATCTTATATTTAAGTAGTGTAAAATTACTAAAAAAAATAAGGCTAAAAATTAGAATTTAGCCTTATAAATATATGTTTTTATTTAGATAATTGATAAATACTAATATGCAACACTACATATTTCCTCATAATCTTCAGATAAATCCTTTAACAAAGATTTATAGATATCTAACTGATGTTCAGCTAAATAATCACATAGTTCAATGTCTGTATTAAAAAATTCTTGTATTGTTACGGAATTAGCCCATCTATCAAATGAACTAATAGGAGCTACACGAAGCATCCATCTGTTTCTTGTTCCCTCATGTGGTTCAACTACCATAAAGAAAGCTGTTTCTGTTTTTGCTTCTAAATGTCCTTCATATTCATAAATATCATAATTCTGATTATCATTCTCAAACCATGCTCTTATAATATCCATTTTTATATACCTTTCTAAAATTATCTTATCTTAAATTATTCATGTTCTTCTCTTAATTCTTCTAATTGTTCCTTATAAATCTCTTCTTCTGTTTTATCCCAGTCAAAAGTTTTTATATAATTAGGATTCACAGCGTTTTTTATTTCATTTATACAATTATCTATTGCTCCATTATAAATAGTTGCATCTTTAATATCCTTATCATCTAAGTATTCCAGACCTATTTTTTGGAAATTTACTCCATCAATAAGTTTCTGCATATCAACAATAGTATCTTGTGTTTGAATACAATTAATTACTTCTGTAAATAATGTCTTTGCATTATTGCCTTTTACCAATTTACTTATTATATTTCTTAATAAAGATTTTCTATCAATTAAATCCATATTTTTATTATCATCTTTCATAATTTAGCTTCTTTCTAAAAATCAATATAATGACAAGGAACTCCCACCTTATCTCCATGCTCGGTTGTAACTGTTAGCGTTCCCCATTCATCAAATTTCACTTCAGTATTTTGAATTCTTTCATTCATAGAAAATAAATCTTCATGGTCAATATATGTCGCCCCTACAATATATCCGCAATCCCTAAACACACATAGCTCTCCTACATATGTCTGCTTCAAACAAAATTCTCCTACTGTCATAATCTTACTCCTCTATTTTAAAATGAGATACTAATAGATTTCCTATCTTTTTGTTTCCAACTTCATCTGCATAAAACATAGCATATTCATCACCGTCAGAGTCCTTCCATATAGATGCTGTATCCATATAATATGTATTACCGGGGATAATCTGATTTGTTATCTTTGGTATGGTACTAATACATATTACTTTTCGTGTGAAAGCAGCCCTTTTAAGTTTTTCATTTAACATTTTCGCTATCATATATTCATAATCCATATAGTTTATTTCCTTTTAAATCAATGTATGTAATTATTCCATTTCTAAAATTTTCTTTAATAATTCAATTTTACTGCATATGTCTTCTAATTCTCTTTGTTCATTATCTAATTCCTCTTCACTCATATATTTATAAGTTGAAGGGAATTTTTTAGGTGCTTGTTCCATATATTTCTTATTATGGACAAGATTATGATATTAAACATCACATGAAGCTACAGCTTCAGTGATTTTCTTGCATATTATTTAAAAATAATATTTCAGAATTAAATGCATAAGCCCTAACCTATAAAGCTAAAGCTGAGGTTAGCAGCTTATGCATTTTCTCTCATTGCATTTTTTCTTACATTTACCATTTCTATTCCTCATTTCTTTTAAAGCTTTTTGTTCATTATCTAATTCCTTTTCTAAGTAAGTCACCTTTTCATTGGATTCTAATAAATAAGTTTTGTGCCACATTCTGGACAATGTTTTGGTCGCATTTCTGCATAATCATCATTTCTTGCAACTTCATATTTGCATATAGGACATTCAATACCATCCATTTCATCATCTCCTTGATAGTTTACATGCATACCATCAATAAATTGGTTTTCTAAAAGCACAACTCTATGTGCTGTTTTTACTAAAGTTTGAGAAGCTTCCTCCATAAGTTCTGTTGTTCCTTCTACTTCTCTTCCATATGGCGGTTCTTTATATGCCTTTATATATTTCTGCAATTTATTCAATAATTCATCCATATTATTTACCTACCTTTCTAAACTAAGAAATCATTGTTTTATTAACTTTTCCCCATATTCCAAATATGCATCCGTTTATCTTCACTTACATATTCATCGCCCTCTTTCGAGGATTTAGTCCATATAGACACTTTTTCTACTTCTTTCTTTCCATATTCAAGTTCGACATCTATAAGAAGCTCTGGTAGCGTATCTATAAAACCATAACCACCGTTTCCTGTGTCTACTTCAATTCTATATTCGTTATTCATAATATTTTTTCTCCAATTCTTATAAAATGATTCTTTATCTTTTCTACAGCTAGTTTACTTACTATGTATCATTTTTAAGCTTATTGCAGAACTTCCAAAGCTAAGTGTATATGAAAATGTCTTTACCTTAGACAGATATGCCTTTATGGAATCCGTACTGTCCTTAAAATTTTTAATATATAATGGTAAAAACGGTTTATCTGATATCTTTATCTTAATTGTCTCCTGTAAACAGTCTAAGATACTCATTATTATGGGATTAAGTTCATTTCGGTCTGCCGCTTTAAATTCATATGTATCATTATCACTCTCTAAACCCAGCTTACTTAAATCATAAGAAAATTCTTCATTTGTATCTATATGTACTTTTAAAATATAATAACTCATATTACTCCTCTGTTTTATTTATATATTCTCTGATTTCTTCCTGTATATCTTTATTATCAACAAAATCCTGATAGTCTTTAAGATTACCAAGTCTTAATAATGGTCCATATACATCCTCAAGTTCTTCAAAATATATTGGAAAAATAGGATGTAAATTTTCATTTTCCGTTAATGCACAATGAACAAATCCAGATACCCATAAGGCTTTATCACTGACAGCTAAAACTATTCTTAAAAAGCTCTGGTCTTTTCTATTACAGATAATATCTCCTTTTTTAAATTCTTTTGGATTTCTACTCGTCCATCTGCTTTTATTATTTTCCATATTTTTAATCCTCTTTGTTATTATCTATCTCATCTTTACATATAAGTAGTGTAAAATTACTATCTAAAATTAGAAAAAACCCACCTTAATTGATAATTTTTTTATCAAAAAAGTGAGTTTTATAAATAAATGTAAATGCAAATGTAAATGTAAGTTAATATATTATCTTTATTTATTAACCGCTAAATCCGTAAGTAATCCAAAGAATGCATCGGGTTTACTCTCAATAATATATTTAGGAGCAAAGGTCTGTAGTTTCTCTAATAAAACCTTCTTATCTGTATTTTTATATTTAGGGATATTTTCTAAAATATAATCAGCTATTACTCCATAAGCGGATTCTTCCATATTAAAACCTAACTCAATATCAACAGCTGCAAAGAAAATGTTATCAATATTATCATAAAGGTCTGTATCTGTACGGTTCTTATATGCTCCAAATAATGCTACGGCAATGATATCTCTATCCTGTAATTTAATGGTTTTCCATTCATGGTTTTCATATGTATGGACTTCAGTAAGGACCTGCATTACCATATTATAAATTTCAAAGGTCTTATCTGTCCACTTAGCAAATACTCTCTGATTTATAATGTCGTAATCTTTCAGTCCTTTATAAGTATCCTTGTATTCTTTTATCAAATCCAATAATATATATATTTTTTCACTTATCTTTGGAAATACATCATTAAGTATATATGCTCTTACTTCTAAACCTCTTAATGTATATATATCTTTTCCCCATAATGCATTTTCATAATCTACCGGATTAAATGTCTTTGTCTCCATTATTTATTTTCCCTTTCCTTCATATAAATACTTTGTATTTTATCCTTATCTTCTTTATTTATAATGTCATTTATATTGACATTACTTTTTTGTACTTCACTTAACTTTTCTATAAACTTAAATCCTTTAGTATATTTATTTAAAATATCATCAATATCTGCTGTATCTTCTTTTGATAAGCCGGATATTAAATCATCACTTTCCTGTTCATCCAGTCCTAAATCCATAGCAATTATCATCTTGAAGATATAATTTGTATTATCCTGAAGCTCATTATGTGTTTCCTTCCAGAATTTAAACAGCCCTAAAATAATAATTACTATACTTATAAGGATAATCCCTATGACCTTTAATACTCTGGATTCCTTCATCTGTATTAATTTTGACTGTAATCTTATAACTGCTGCCGGCATATTTTCTCCTTATATATACATAAATAATATATTGTCTATTCAAGATTCGGGATTAACGCATCCATCAGGTATTCCTATCAATCTCATAACATTTTATATAATCCACAAAGTTATTTACACTTACAGGCTTGCTAAAATAATACCCTTGGATATAATCTACTCCTAATTCAGTCATTTTATCTAACTGCTCCTTAGTCTCAACTCCTTCAGCTACTACCTTTAAGCCTAATCCATGTATCATCTTTAAAGTATGTTCTATAACAGTTCTTGCTTTATCATTAGTAAAATAACTCTGTGTCATATCCTTATCAAATTTAACAATAGATACAGGCATATCTATTATATAATTAAGATTGCTCTCGCCACTTCCGAAATCATCTAGTGAAAAAGTAAATCCATAATCTATAAGGTCACGCATATTATTCATTAAAATATCCTTCTTATGCATGGATGTACTCTCTGTTATTTCCAGATTGATATACTTAGCATCTATTCCGTATTCATTCAGAACAGTTTTATATTCACTGGTTAATGCTTCCGATTCTCCCTTTCGTATAGATAAATTAAGCTCAAGGTATTTAAGCCCCAGACTATCTAATGGATGCTCTTTTATAAACTTACATACTTTTTTTAATATTACCGACTCCAATTCGATTATAAGCCCGGAGTTTTCCGCAGCTTCCATAAATGCACCGGGATAGATAATATTCCCATCTAAATCTCTTAATCTCACAAGGACTTCCGCTGATATATGCTTTTTTGCCTGTATTGAATAAATAGGCTGTAAAAATACTAAGATATTATCTGTCTCTATTGCTTTTCTTATTAATGCAAGAGCTTCTTCAGTATTCCTTGATTTATCAAAATCTCCCTTTATTATTTTTGCAGTAACTCCACTCTTATTATATAAGAAGTTTTCTTCCCTGAATTTTTCTATGAATTTCATTAAGGAATCTATATCTGAACAGTCAGTGTCTTCCACAAGCAGATAAGCTGGTAAGTATTCATTTCCTAATTTAAGCTGTTTTATCTTTCCTGTAATTGCTTCACTTATTTTCTTATATTTTCTCTCTAAATCAATATCTTCTCTATAAACAACTACAAATACATTTCCTAAATGCTTAAATGCAGCTCCTTCTTTCTGATGTAATAATTCCTCTGATATTATCTGTTTTAACTGCATTGTATGCTGATAATTATGAAAATTCGTATCAATAAGCAGAATATTATAAGCCTTATCATTAATCCTGCAATCATCCAGATATTCCCTGAAAGCAGGTGTATTAAATAATCCGGTTTCTTTATCTATGAATTCTAATGGATTTTCAAACTGAAAAAATAAACATATCAGAATTACTGTATTTACTATTCCTATCACGGGAAGCTTCAATGTTATCATCTCTATGAATAATCCGGTTATATATATTACAATTATAGAGTTTAAAATATTGAGCTTCTTCTGGGTAACAGGCTTCTCTCTATGATTTATTATTACAAAGACCATACCTAAAAACAAAATACATATTCCATATGCAATATAACAGTTATATCCATATATAACGGCATTATTCTTTATCTGTACAGGGAGTATTACAATAGCAGCTATACCGGCTATATATAATGCCATCCATGTTCTTATTACGGTCTTAAATCTCTCTTTTCCATTAGTTTCGTACAATATGTATAGCACCATTAAAAGCACCATTGTTAATACATTTATAAGTATTGTCTTCTGCAAAAGTACCTGTAGGCTCTCATATTGTCCTGTCTGTATTAAGGATGTAACTATTGCTATTAATCCTATACAGGAGAATCCGGATATTAAATATCCTTTAAATAGTTGTCTTGAATATGTATTCAGCTTCTTATTTGATATATACAATATAAATATTAATGTACACATTGCTAAACTACATATCTGCGCTGTGATTAGCATATCTTTATGTCTTTCTTTTCGTAGTATAGCAGCTAATCTGTAACGGGTTCTTATCATCTGTTATTTTTTATTGCTACACATATTTAAGTCAATTAGGAATGCGGAGTGCTGAATGCAGAATTATTAGTTTAAAATTTAGTTAAAATATACCTCTAAACAAATAAGCTAGTAATTCCGAATTCAGAATTCCGAATTCTGAATTAGTTAAGTAGTGTGTAATAAAAATATTTTAGCGGACTAAATTGTAATATTAGAAGAAAATATATTAATATTAATCCAAATCATAATCATCTTCCGGGATATCTATATCAGGATTATCATTTACATTTTTATTAGGATAGTACACTTCAGATTTATGTATATCATTCCAAATGTCTTTTCCTTTTTGAAATGAATCCAACAGTAATACTTTCTTTTCAAAATTTTCTTTTAATAATGGTAGTCTGTTTCTGTTTTCAATGGTATCTCTTTCATATAGAGAAAAATCATAGTCTATTTTATCTAAATTAATACATTCTCTGTTCTTGACATATTTAAGCAATTTATTTTCTTTAGAAGTTATAAAAGAATGTGTTTTATCCTGTCCTAATCTAATACTTCCAAATTCATTTAAAGGGATGTTATAAAACATACTGTTACCGGTGTCGTATATAGGTGCAAATCCTAAGACTTCCAATGTATCAGGATTTCTTAAAATGCTTATATTATTCATATGTCTATCAAGATTAGTGAATATAAAATCACTGCATATTTCATAATCAACAAATGCATCAAAATAATCTTCGTCCATTCCCAAAGATAAACAAATGTCCTTAAATGGATAATATAAGCTTTGATTCTGTTTTATTTTTACAGACTGTAATAATTCCCATGCTGATATGCTTTCAATATTATTATTGCAGAAATTATAAGAATAACAGCCTAATCCGTATCTTCCATCATCTAATTCAATTTTAGAGAATCCATAAGGTGTATATTCTTTGAATGACTGTTTCTTATGGAAATTACTTACAAATACTTCATTAATACTCTGCTGATAAGAATTTCCATAATTTCCTTTTACAAGATATCGTTTTCCGTTATTATCTATACACCATTTTTTCTGAACTTCCCCTTGGGATACTGCACATAAAAATTTTGTATGATTTCTTAAGTCAATGCTTGCAGACTGATTGAATGTCAACTCTCCAAATAAATCTACAAAGTTATTATCAAATAAGTTTACTTCTTCCCATGTTAATTCAGAATATCTCGGCTTAATCCAGTAACAATCATTAAGACTCAAGGCAAGATTTTCTATCATTGCATTTGTTACGGATTTATAACCTAATCGCTGAAGCGCTGTTTTAGCGCCCTGTCTTGTTTTCGGAATTGCTCTGTCTTTCCACCAGTCGATAAACTTCATATTATTCATCCTTGCCCCAATAGGAATATGGTCTTTAGCCGGCTTATTTAAAAATACTTTTGTTGGTTTTGAGTTGGCATTATCTTCATCAAGGTGAATCAATGCTACTTCTATATTCTTATGCATTAATATATATTCGCCCATTTTTATTCTCCTTTTTAATCATCAAAAGTAGTCCATTGAATATCTGATTTTAAATCTTCCCTGCATTGTCTTAAAAACCAGTCTATTTCATCTGTGTAATCTTTGAATAAAAAATAACAATACAATCCCAGATTATTAAGATTTATCTGCTTATAATCAGGGATTTTAATATTAATGACATTTCCCTTATCATCCATTAATTTACAGTTTATATCATCATACTTATAAATACCTTTTTCCCCTTTTATTACATATAAACCTTCTGAATATCCGATTGTCTGTGCTAATGATAAAATCAAATAATCTGAAGGAACAGCTACTCCCTGTTCCCACTTTCGTAAAGTATTTATTGGGATATTATATTTAGCTGCAAATTTACTTTGAGATAATCCTGTAAAGTCTCTTAATTCTTTTGCTGTAATCATTTCTATCAACCCCTTTTTTATTTAATTATATCCATTTAGGATAGAGTTGTAAATAATATCTTTTCCTATGCTATACCGTATATAGCAGATGATACGGCGTAAAAAATCCCCATTTTGGATAACGGATAGTTCTTACTAATCCTGAATCAGTTATCTCTAATATTCCAATATCCTGCCTATATGGAAAATTATCTTTTAAAAACTCAACAGCAAGCCCTATAAGATTAGTAGGAACAGCTATGTAATTACTCATTCCGGCAAAATTTAGTCCATGTCCTGAATAGAAATCTGATGCAGCCTGTTTTATCTCAACAATTATTGAATCCTGTTTTCTTCCGTCTATGATAATTTCTTTATAAAAATCAGGAATATTCCCATTTTTCATATGATATTCATACTTCAGTTCAATTCCGTATTTATCTATGAAATACTTATATATTGTATTTTCCATATATACAGTCTTATCTGTTTTATGTCCTTTTCTTATAATCATCAGTCATTATCCTTTTTCTTATAATCATAATGTTACTATCACATCTAAACTACCTGTTATCTGTATAGATACTTTATCTTTATTATCCGGATTGAATAATATAGGTAAGATATCATAATCATACAGGGTATCTATATATACCTTATCATCTTTAATATACATGGTCTTAATCTTATAACCTTCAGGACCGTTATCTATGGTCGTTATAATAGTATTTCCAATTTCTATTGCCTGCTTTAATCTGATTCGTGTATTTAGCTCTTCATTAAGGTCTAAGAAACTTCTTATTACAAGACATATTGCAATCACACATAAAACAGAAAATATCATAGGGCATAAAATATCCTTAAGTATTATAGATGGAATAATGACGAATAATACTATCCCTATAAATACTACTCCTATGTTTTGTAAGGTTTTCTTTGTTATTTTATCTCTTTTAGCTTTAATTAATGCATCCATATAGTCTTTCCTTTAGTCTAACTCTATATTTTCTTCATGCTCTATATTAAATCCAAACTCAATAGCTTTTTCCTTATATGCTGTTTCAGCCGCATAATCTGAAGTCAAATCATTCTTAAGAGGAAATGCTAACAAGCTGTCTGTATCTATAATCTCCGCTTTATATGCTTCTACTTCTTTTTCAAAACTGTTTTTTGAAATATTTATTAATTCTTCTTTTGATGTGTAAACTTCAAACCATTCACATCTACGATTTCCTATAAAACTTTCAGTTCCTTTAAAGCTTTCATTTGTATCATTCATATCCCCTTCTAAACAAATTACTGACTCAGACTTATCCTTTATAAACCCATATACAATACGATTTGTTCTCCAATCTGAAAACCATAACTTATCTCCAATTTTAATATTATTCATATCTACCATAACTAATCTCCTTTTATTTCTAAATTTATAATTAAATCTTTATACTTAAATAGTGTGAAAACACTAAAAAAAATAAGGCTAAAATTAAAATTTAGCCTTATAAAAATATGATATATTTTAATCTTTTTTCTGTTATTCATTATCAATATATATGTAATTAGCATTTTCTATTTTTTCAAATGAATTATTCTTATGGACAAATACAACAGGATTAGCCCCAGCTTCTCTGCCGTTCTTTCTATAGATTTCATCTATTCCATCTTTATAATTAAAAGGACCTCTTGTACTCCATATAATATTAGGAATGGAATCAGGAACCCATGAATACCTATATTTTTTATAATATTCATTATCCAGTATAAGAGGCTTATTAAATACCTCTTCATATGTATTAACAATCTTTTCCATATCTTCATCAGTGAATTTCAGACAAAGATTATCTCCGGAATACCTATATGTGAGTTTATCAGTAAGATAATATGTATAATCTCTATCAGTTGTTATAACTCCTTCATCAATCATTAATCTTACTTCATCAACAGTTAAAGGAAGATATACATATTGCTTTATTGCCTTTGTCTGGCTTATAAAATAAGTTAAAGCATGGGATGTTATAAGTGCGACAAATCCTGCAAAACTAAACATCGCTATTATTATCATTGTAACCAAAATAATAAGCAAAGCCTTTGAAATAAAATCTGCTTCTTGAAAAAAATCATCAAATAAATGAGAAGAAGATATTAAGATAGCGATAAAAGATATAAAAACTACTCCTGCAATAGCAGCGAATATAGTTAATATAAATTTTATATCATCTTTATAGTATTCATAAAACTCCTTCCAGAATGATTTCTTCTTACTTATAGTACTCATATCTTTCTCCTTATTTATATATTTTTTATATTTACTCATTATCAATATAGATATAATAAGCATCTTTTATTTGGTCATACTTAGTATTCTTATCTGTAAATACAACCGGTCTAAACTTTGTTTCTTCTTCTGAATAATAATCATCTAAATAATCTATTTGTCCTTTATAATCAAAAGGGCAAAGGCATGTTCCTGAATATATCTTATATTTATAATAGTAATCCTCATCCAATATTATAGGCTTATTAAACACTTCTCTATATGTATTAATAAGCTGAATCATATCTTCATTTGTAAATGACCAACAATATTCGCTATGTATTACTTCGTGAGTTAATAATACACAATCAATCTCTTTACAAATAAGCCGGTCAACCAGATAATAAGTATAATCTCTATCTGTTGTTATAATACCTTTATCTATCAACGCTCTTACTTCATCTGATGTTATTGGTAAATCTGCGTAACGCTTCATTATTTTGCATTTAGATATAAAATTATATATTCCGCTTATAATGCTTCCACTTATGAGGGATATAAGAACACCTAAAGAAATAAACATCATTATTAATAATGGTATAAGAGCTAATGATAACAGTTCTAACGAAAACACTATTAATACCTTATAAGCAAAAGAAAAATTGTTACCATCAAACAAAAAATTAATAATCCCACTAAAAATCCCTAATTTCACAAAAATAACTGCACTAATAGCAATAATAGTAATTGCAGCTATAATACTTAAAACAATACCTGCTATATGAAATTCTTTTTTATAGCTTTCATAAAAAACTCTGCTGAATGTTTTCTTCCTTTTTATTTCTTCCATATATTCCCCTTAATTTGCTTTAATATGCAGTACATTTTTATCTTTATAGATAAAGAGGCACTTGAATCTCTTCATTTCTACATAAGTTGTATCTGCATCATACTTTGTCTCATTTATTGCAACTTCTTTTTCACTGCCTGTATCATCAGTAATCTTTATTACTTTATCACCCCATTCTTCTCTTTCTGTTTCTTGTATATGTGCTACCGGAATTGTATAGGCTTCAAAGTTATTTTCTCTTTTTATTCTGCCTGAAACTATTACTGAAAAAATCAATATGATAATATCAGCAATAAATACCATTAAAACTGCTTTGTTATGATTTTCATTTGAAAGAAATATCATAATCGCAATACTTATCAAAAAAATAACAGCTACTATTGAAGAAAAAGTATAAATATCCATATTTTTTATCCTCTAATTTCTTTCTATATTCTTCTGAATATCTTCATAGTTTAATACCATATGTAAAACATTCTTATCTTCATATAAGAACCACCACTTATATCTTTTCATTTCTATATATGTTTTATCAGAATCATACTCTGTAGCACTAATTACAACTTTATTCACATTACCAGAATCATCTGTATATTTAACTCTGTCTCCGCTTGTTTGTCTCTCTATATTCTGTATTGATGTCACAGAAACATTATATGTATCAACATTGTCAGCACGTTTCATGTTTTCAGCAGGTATTATAACAATAAATAAACAAAGACATGTAACTAAAGCTAATGAGCTTAAAAATTTTACAGTACTTATTTTTCTACTGAATCCAATATAAGCCAGTGTAAAACATATAATTAAATCAATAATAGTCGCTATTACATATAATATATTAATATTCATAATATTTTCTCCTTAATCTCTTTTTATTTTATTCTGTTTATTTTTAATCATAATTTTTTCTAGCATTTAATATAAGGAATCAAATGATATCCCCATATCCCTATAAGTATCACCAAGTTTCATTATTGAAGAATAATCTAAATCTGATTCTTCTGCTATTTTCAATAATGTGCTTGGATACTCGTTTATGTGGTATATTAATAATGCTGCAATTCTATACTGATATATTTTTTCAGTATCATCCGTGTTTTTATTTATACGATTTATCAAATCGTGACGCTTATTATAAAATTCATTTATACAATTTTTTGAAGTCTGCTTTAAAAGACATTTTGAAAATGTATTATCTATTCCAAAATCAGCTTCCCTATAATGAATATCAAAATCCTTTAAAAACTGTTCATACTCAATTAATGTCATATCATAAACCTTTCTATTTTTTCTCTAATGGCAGATTTAATATCTCTGTATTATTGTCGTTATCATCAGCCTTTGTTACCTTAATATATGTATTGTTATCTATATCTTTAGTTGTTTCAATATCATAGTTATTATTATTATATATAAAGCTGCCTATATCAAAAAGATAACAATAGTCATACTCATATACATTTCCATACTCAGCTTTTATACTGTTCTTTATTGCTGTCTTATAATGATTTACAGGCAGTGTGTATCCTGATGTAAAAATTATACAAGCCAATAAACACATACTTGTTAAAGCAACTTCCATTTTGGTATTTTTAGAATTACTGGTAAATATTGTTGCAATTCCTGTTATTGTAAGTACTCCTGCAATCAATGCCCCTAAAAAGACAAAGGTTAATATCAATCTCATAATCTTTACTCCTTAATTATTATTTATAAATTCCTGTGGCTCATGTAATACATAGCTATCTTCATAAAGAAACAGAAATGTTTTTCTTGCCTTTTCAATATATGTAGTATCCGAATCGTAAACTATTTCTTTAACAGTTATCCTTCTGTCAATATTTTCTGTATCCTTATATGTAATATTGAATAATGTATCACTATTATCCTTTGGGCTTATTTTACTTATTTCCTGTACTGAAATTTGTGATGTTGATGATGTATGAGAAAACTCATCAAAAAACATTACTGGTGTAGCTGCCATTAATGCAACGATACAAGAAATAAAACCGGATATAAAATATATTAATACATCTTCAAAATGTATTGAAAAAATCATAGTTAGAAACATTGCTACAAAAAATATTATTAGAATAATTACAATGTATAAATCTGTACTCATGCTTGTTTTCTCCTTCCTAGTTAAGCAGTGATGTATCTATAATCTGAAAGTTTGCTCTATGTATATATAAAGCCTTGCCATCTACAGATAACTTGGTTGTCTTAGGAAGGTCTTCACATACTTCATAATAAACACTGTCTCCTGAATAAGCACATATAGGGTCTCCAAGCTGTGACTGGATTACTACTACCCTTGACTTACCAAACATGTTCTTATATTTGTTTACAATACCTGCGACAAATGTACTTTTCCCTACACTTCCGTCTGAACTGCTGTTGATGTTCTTTATATCTTCCATAGTGAAATCTACATCAGGGTTTAATCCTTCTTCTGCAAAGATTGCTGTACTACCACAGTTTTCAACTTCCTTACCGTCAATAGTTATTGTTACAACTGAAGAGAGTACCTTATTATATCCGCCATTTACATAATCATATTCCTTTACAGTATTAGGACTTAAATCAATGCGCTCTCCATGCATTGTCATAAACTTTTCTCCACTGTTTGAATAGAAAGATGCTATATATTCATTACCTGATATACTTCCTTTCATACTCTGTATCTTACTATGCATAAATTCACATCCGGTAAGTGATAAAATACCTATTGTTAATATTGCAACTGAAATTATTCTTTTGATTTTTCTCATTATCTTTTTCTCCTTATACTTATATTTTAAATTATCATATCTTCTTAGAGAGATTATCCAGTCTGTGTTTATAGACGGTTTTTCTTCTGTCTTCTTCTTCATCCGATAAGGTGTCATAATCTATATCTAAAGCACACATATCTTCAAGATGAATCAGTAAATTGAACACCATCCAAACCTTACCTGTCTTATTATCATACAAGTCTCCTTTTTTCATTTTTTCTTACACTTAAATAGTGTAGAATTACTACCAAAAATCAGGGAAAAATAAAAAGAACCCGATATTTTTCATCAATGTCATTAAGTTAAGCGATTTTTAACCAAAAAATAACCCTCTCTAATCTCTGTAAAAGAGAAAAGGGAGGGTTGTTTTTATTATTGCATGTTATCTATCAAACCTGTTGTATTGTATTGACTTAAAAACATATCAAAGTAAGCATCATAAGTTTTAGGCAATGAATATGCGTTAATGTCACTACTTATCGTATTCCATATCATTTTCATCATTGATAACTTTTTGTATGGCATTGATTTCATCTAATAAAAACCAATGCTTTTTTTTAGTAAATATATCATAATTATTCCACATATTAGTTATATTTGATTGCCACCCAATCGCAACACAAGTTTTATCATTCAAAAGGCTAGATAAGATACCAGTTTCTTCTAATAGGTTTGATTCATTTTCAAAAGACTTAAATGCATCAATCACTAAAGGAATATCTTCTTTCTTTACTAATACATAATCATAAGTAGACCCAAGAATAATTCGTTCATTCATTGTAAGTCGTTCATCTTCAAAAAGCTCCCAAAGCTTCTGTTGTTCCACACAATCACTGTGAACATTAAAATATTCCAAATCTAAATATTTTTTTGCAAAATAATTCCATATAACTTGATAGTGTCTGGATGCATTTTGAACTTTTCCTGCTAATTCATGGGTTTTATCTTCTTTAAACTTTATAATTTCTATATAACTCATAGTAAGACCTCCTTGCTTGTATATAGTATATTTAATGCCGATTTTAAGATTTGTCGTCGCTTTTGAGTGTCAAGACCTCGAAGGACTCTTATCTTAATGACATTGTATTTTTTATCAGGCTCTTTTTTATTTCTTATTCATCAATGTCTTCATCAGTATCTTCTTCTGACATTGATTTATCCGTATTCTTTTTCTCTTCTATTCTAAGATACATATACTCTTTCATAAATTTATCAAAATTAATATTTATCTCTGTATCTTCAATCCCTACTTCTACAGGAAGCACTGTCTCCATAATAGGGTTCTGCTTACTTTTATCCCAAGATGCTACAAATACAGGTAAGCTCTGCCCCCTGCAAAATGAAGAGAAATCTCTTAACAGCTTCCTTGTATTATTAATCCCCTCTTCATTAACACTTATACAACTCTTCTCCATATATGAACTCTTACCCTTTCTAGTCTAATAAATTCTCTAATAATGATAATACATCAATTTCAGTGTTATTAATTCCGGTATCATTAAAGCCTGTATTATCAGGGATTGAGTTCTCTGATTGTGAATTAAAGGACTTTATTTCATCTTTATTATTCTTTTCAAGATTTTCTTCAGTCTCTTTTATAGTAGAATTACGCTTTACTGTTCTTGTAATTACATCATTGGCTTTCTTTATTGTATCTTTCTTCTGCTTTACACTCTTTTTCTTTGTACTAAAGCTTACTCTGTCTACAGTATTTGGGAATACAATTACTCCATTTGGTGTATATACCGGAACTGTTTTAATAAGTTCCATATCCAGCATACATGATAAAGTAGGAATAACGCCTATATAGAATCTCATCGCTGTCTTTATAAATCCATTAAACTGTCTGGGCTTTATATGCGATATGAGTTCCCTAATGTCTTCATCCTTTTTAGACTGTATTGATAATCGGACCATCTTTACTTTTTCATATTCATCCTCAAGCGATGGCTTAAATTCAGGAATAACTACTTTAGGAACATAGCCCGGTCTTGTAAGCACTCTTAGCGCATCCTTGGCTATGTCTCTAAAGTCCTTTAATCCTGCTTCTTTTAATAATCCGCACAGGTCACTATCATGCGTTGGATACAGATATAATGATTTTACATTTTCCATATCTGTCCTCTCTTAAAAATTAAGAATCATTAGCTTATTTATTTAGAAATATGTTTTATCTAAATAAACAAAATTATTAATTGAAGTATCTACCTAAAGGCAGATTCTAAATTCATAATTAGCTAAGTTCTTTCTTTAACTTTGCATGACGGAATGAATAATATCCGATTACATTACTGAATGAAAATGGTAAATCCGGATAACTCATGTTTCCCGGCAGAACTGTCAGATTAGGAATACCACTTAACATCTTCTTAATCTGTTCAAATCTGCATTCTCCTGTACCGCCTGTTACAATCAGATACTTATAGTCTAACAGGTTATCATAATCCTGCATGAGTCTTCTAATACTCTTATCACATAATTCTTCGTTCTTCTTAACCAAGATATTACTGAAATCTACAGGCTCTACCTGAAATGTATCAGGGTCAAATACCTGCAATGCTCCACTTTCCAAGTAATTCTGTAACTCAAATACCTTGGTTTCAATAGGGTAATTCTTCTTAAGTTCTCTTAATGTTTCATCAAATACACTTCTCATTCCCGTATCAGAATATGTCTGATGACCATTCTTGTATCCTGCTCTGATAGCAAAGATATCTTCTGTTCCAAATCCAATATCAAGAATAATGGCATTACTTGTAAGAATATCAATTCCCTGTGATGTAGGTCCTTCCGGTCCATATGCACATCCACATAATGTACCCTGTGGCTGTTCCATTACAAAAATATGGTCTTTAGGGAGTGTAAATACAAAGTTTAACCAGTCATGGTTTCCTAACTTAATAGAGATATCATAATCTCCTGCCAATGCATCCTTAATCTTTGATTCATCTCTATCCTTATAGGCAGCAGGCAGTCCTGTCTGAAGGAAAATCTCATTGTCTCCTGCTCCGATACATCCGATAGCAAGTCCTGTTGCCATTACTGCTTTATAAATCTCACTGTTATATCTATATCGTGTATAGATAGACGCATCTGTTGTTCCGTCCAAGTCGTCCTTATCAATAAGACTCATTGCTGACTGTCCAACAAGATAGATTTCCCCGGTCTTATTATTCTTAAACTGAATATCAAAGGACTTTACAGCTGCTACAGTTTCTAATTCCTTATCAATTTTCTTAGCATATGATGGGAAAATAAAAGCTCTTTCTGGGCTTACTCCCTTAACTGCTGAATAACCGCCATCCAATGCAATTAATGTCTTTCCCTTATGCTGGTTATTACCAATAATTCTTGGCATCTTTCTCTGCAATACTTCTGATTTTGTCTTATAACTAGATAAATTCATCTACACTATCTCTCCTTTACATCTTACAAATATCAGGCTTATTAAACTCAGTTAAATATCAAAAATATATCTAAGAATTTATTTAAGCCTACTTAAATAGTGTAGGATTACTAACTTTTTTTTACGAAAACTGACTTTTTTATGAGAAAAAATTATATTTTTTTATATACATTAAATAAGTGGTGGTTATCTTCTATCCATTCATCAAGATTGAAGTTCTTACACATGTAAGGTATTTGCCCCCTTCTGAATATCCAGCTGTGACCCAGTGGCATATGCAATATTGTATCCGGTGTCTTATTAGCCCTTAATCCTATGGCTTTAGCTGTTTCGGGAGAATTAGTACCCGTAAAGATTAAAGTGTCGCAATTATCTATTATTGTATTTGCACTGTTCTCCCCATAAATACCTGCCAACTGGGAAGGAGACTGAATAACAATCGTTACACTTATCTTTCGACTGCGGATATTTGCTGATTTAATATCAAAATCCGGAATCTTCATAGATGGGAAGTCATCTAAGAAAAACCTTGTAGGAACTGGTAATCTGCTGTCTTCCCTGCTATCTGCATATAAACATAACTCATTAAAAGCCTGCGTAAAAAGTGTATTAATAAGTGGCTGCATTGATTTATCTGTATCAGAAATCTCAATAAACAGCGCACATTTTTGTTTTCCTATATCTGAAAATACCAAATCATTAGAAGATAACATACTTCTTATCTCCTTAGTATCATAAATAGAGAATTTACTAAGACAATTGCTGACTACCGTATCATAGGTTTTATTAGGTGCTGGATAAACATTCATATACTGTTCATAAGCCCAACTGTCAGGATACTTTTCTTTATGTCTCTTTATAATTTCAAGATATTTACATGATTTAGTATTAGCATCTGTTCTTCCACAGGCTCTTAATAAATTAATAGCTGTCGGAATATTATTATTATTAGGGTTATCTTCTTTTGATTCATAAAGATATGCAAATATGGAATTCATCAAAAATACAGACTGATTATTCCAGTATGGGTCTGGTACAATTTTATCTTCTTTATTAGAAAATATAAGGTTATATACCAATTTCTGTATATCTAAAGTTGTCTTAATGTAAGCTAGGGGATTATAATGTATAGACTGTTCTGGATTGATAAATGACATTCTCTTTACGGTATATAATTTTGCCTTTTGTAAATATCCTGCATATTTATTATAGAGATTACCTTTTGGGTCTGCAATGATATAGCTTCCTACTCCTTCTAATAGATTCGGAATAATAAAGTTTCTTGTTTTTAAACTTCCTGATGTACCACATACAATAACATTATTATTTAACATGGTAATACGCTCATTCATACTTACCATTTTTCCATCCGGCAAAACAAAAGCTCCATCAGGCACTTTTAATGGTTCATTCTGTTTTATAACATTATCCATATTCATTCCCTCACTTTCCATAAATCTTATCGGGGTATTCATTACTGGGTAAAATCTATTGTATTGATTATCTCATCACATATTCCAAACTCAACAGCTTCTTTTGATGATAGGAAATTATCAAACCCTGTAGCCTTATCTATTTCCTCTATGGTTTTCCCAGTATTTTCTGCCATAAGATTATTAAGTGTTTCTTTCATCCTTAATAAATCTTCTGAAAAACTCTTAACCGAGCTTGCACTTCCACCTATACGATTAACTAATGGTTCATGTATCATAACCCTGCTATGGGGAAGTATAAATCTTTTACCCTTGCTACATCCCATAAGTATTATAGCCGCCATACTTGCAGCCATTCCTACTACATATCCTTCTATATCGCATGAGCTTCCTTGTATTAAATCATATATTGTAAGTCCTGCATAGACTTCTCCGCCTACTGAATTTATTAGTATTTTTATCGGGTCATTACTAAGTTGCTGAAGATATAACAGCTTCATTGCAAAGTCATTAGCTGTATCTGTGGTTATCTCTCCAAAAATGAATATGGTCCTATTTTTTAAATATTCTGATGCAAGTGAATATTCTGATATACCATTAAAGCTTTCCTTTTGAATTATAATTTTATTTTCGCCCATAGCCATTTCCCCCTTTATTTTCTTTTAAAAAAAATTCTATATTCGTCAGCTTATTATACTGGAAAAAAATGGAAATAACAACAATTACATATTTATATAAAAATAAGAGGACAATTTATGCCCTCTTAAAATCACCTCTTAGTATTCATATAATATTCTTCTAATCGTGAATATGGTCTGTCTACAGGTACTTTTGTTTTATTAATACTCTTCTGAATAAGCTTAATTATTACCCTATACAAAGCATTAACTACCGCTATAATAGCACAATACATTAACAGCTCCGCTATAAATACTGATATGTGTTCTATTGGAAACAGACTCACTATCATAAAAGCAACTATTAATATATTTACTGCTCCAAAAAATAACTTCATACCTTTCTTTAATTTAAGCTTTGCTATACTTGCTTCTGTTTTTATAGTACTTCTAATTTCCCCCATAACAGACTCCCTTCTTCTTATCATATATACTAAACTAAATATAGTCTAATATATATGATAGAAAATGTCCATTCTATTTAAGTAAAATGTAAAATAGTATCTGTATATTCCTTATTAGAAAGAATATAATCAATAAAGCCTTCATTTAGTGCAAGCCACGGCATATCAGACTGTAAAATAACCTGCTTAACCAACTGCTTCTTATCAGCTTCCGTATCTTTCTTCTCTTCATTCTTATCATTACAAATGCGGGCAGATTTAACACCGTATTCTTTTATTGATGATAACTTTTCATTGAACGCTACTGCATCTTTAACTGAAACAAATAATGATGTTCCGAACATCTTTAAAAATGAAGTATGACTGAATACTCCCTCACAGTTAAAAAATGTCTTATAGTTACTATTATTCTTCAGCGTAACCGTCTTATCTGTTAAATTTGATACTACAATCGGAATGAATCTTTCTCTTTCAAAATCAACAGTATAAAGTGTTGTTCCCTGTTTTAAATCTAGTGTCTTTTCCATAATCTTAGTCTCCTTGTTATCTATATCTATCTTTATATCTAAATAGTGTGTAATTACTAACTTTTTTAACGAAAAATCCGGATATTATATAAGAATATTTATATTTTTATATTCTTAATCTTCTCCTTCATCATCATCATATATAATACTCTCAATAATATTAACAGCCCTGTCTGCATATATAACTTCTTCTTTATCATCATTCGAGTATCCGTCATCATCATATGTACCTTCAGTCCACCAGCTGCAAAGAAGAGCTTTCTTAGAGGCTTCCTTAACTTCTTCTATTAAGGTATTTTTTACTGTATCTAATATGCGTCTTTCATTTTCTGATTCTGCTTTTTCTATAAGTTCATTTATTGTATTAAGTGTCTTCATAAGTGTTAATCCTTTATATTATCTTCCTTATTTTCATGCTTTCTTCTTTGCTTAATAAACCAAACACAGGAAAGCGTAACAAACATAATAGTGTAATCACATGCCGCTACTGAAATAAGAAAACATATCTTATAAAGCGACATATGACCTGTTTTCATAAAGACAAAAGCTAAAAATATTGTTATTATATCTATACAAATAAGCTTAAGTGAATTTTTTTTAAAAGTTTTCACAGCTATTACTCCTTTTTTATTTTTTTAAATCCGTATTTAGACAGGTATTTAGCAATTTCTTTCTGCTTCTGCTCAATTTTCCTAATCTGCTCAGGAGCTTTCTGTATATAAAGCTTCTGTTTTTCAACGTCTTCATCATAGCCCTTTTTTAGACTTTTATTTATTCTCTCAACTCTTTTATATTCCTTATCAAGTATCTTTCTTAAATATTTATTAGACACAAATAAACTGAAAAAGAAATCCAGTATCCTGACACTACATGTCTTATCCTTATTAAATAAACAAAGTCGTGCATTAGCAAGTCTCTTTTTAAATGTATAATTTTCGTATCTTTTTAAAATACCCTGTATTTCATTTGGCTCATACTCAGGCTCATCATTCATTATTTTATTATAATATTTGATGCAATCGTCAATAATCTTGTAAGTATGATTTATGAAATCTATGCACATAATATTTTGACTACGAAATTCGTCAAATGAAGAAATCTTAACCGTTACATTATCAACATCTGAATAAGGTGTTAAAAATATATCATCATTATTAAATATTTCAATCTGCTTTAAATATTCCATCATGGCAGCATGAAATGTTTTACCATTAACAGTTATATTCCTAAACAAAAAATCATAATCGCTTACTCCATATACTGATAAATCAGACATAATTAATTCAGGATTATTAATAAACTTTTCTAAAACATCCAGTTCATGTCTGGCATCCTTTAATTCAATGCTCATAAATTTTTCTCCTTATAAAAAATCAAAAATTCTTACTTGTTTATTCTTCAAATGAAGCAGTTGCACGAATGTTGAGCCTTCTGTTATAAAAATATCCCTCTACTTCTTTTCGGACAATATCATTAACTGCTTTGGTTAAAGCTTTATCGACTCTATCCATAATCATTTGTTCAAAATCAATGCCCTTGATTTTGCTTTCTATCGCTTGAATTACTTTATCATCTATATCTTTCAATACCAGTTCTTTAAGTTCTTCTTTACTTAAACCAGCTTCACATAACATTTGTCTTGCTTCTTGTCTTAAAGCGATTTCTTCTATTCTCATTTTTTTACCTCCCAAGGAAACCAATAATTCTTACTTGTTTATTCTCTTCTTACATCTACTTCGTAGCTGCTCATCTTGCATGACTAATTACTCCGGACAGTTTTTCTGAAGCTTTTGCTTATATAAGATTTCATCAACTATATCTGTAAAATTATAACCAAAATAATTATCATTCAGATAAGGATACATATTACTATAACTGCATTCTATTTCTGCCTCAAATTCTAATTTATACAAAAAAGTATCAACAAATGAATAATCATCCTGAAGCCAGATATTAAGATAAAGGTCATTTATCACATAAATTCTGATGTCTTTATCTTCGCATTCGTATGTCCAACACATAAAAGTATATTTACCTTCTATGTATTTCTTTAACTCCAACAGATAAAAATATCTGTATACCCAAAAAGAATAGTCTTCATCTGAAGTGGTATCTGAATGTAATTCCCGTTTACATACATCTATCTTTTTATTTATATCAGTCAGTATCTTACTCTTTAATCTATTGACTTTTTCCTGTCTTTTTGATTCATCTGAAATCTTTTCATAACCATTCATGGTATTCTCCTTTATATAATTTTTCTTTTTATACTTAAATAGTGTAAAATTACTACCTAAAATCTTATATATCCGGGAAAAATCTTTAAAAATAAAAAAGAGCCTGAATAAATCAGACTCCTTTATCACTATATATTTTTTTGTTATATATGATTACTGTATTACAAATTCTTTTATGACGTTAATTACTTCATCTTCAGATAAAGTAGCTGTTCCCTTTAAGCTCACATACATCTCAATATATGTTGAATTGCCTGCATCTTCATATGCATAAATAGCATTATCATTAAAAAATCTATCTTTAGTGAAATATCCATAGTAAATAGTCTTTCCATTTATATCTGTTGATTTTATTTCTCCTGATAAATCGTTATGCAATTTCTGTACTTTTTCAAGACTTACTCCATCACTATCTACAGCGATTGATGAATCTGAATATGTACAATGGTAATCCTCATAATCACAAAATACTAAATCTCTATACTTTTTTTCAGTATCATCTGTAAAATAATGATACTCCTTACCCGGCTGTACAGGTATATAGCATCGGCTTCCATCATAATTTAAAATATAAAATGTTCCTTCCTTTTCATCCTCTTCTAAAGAACTCTCTATTGTCTTTTCATCTGCTTTCTTTGTTGTATTCTCTTTTTCTTTTACAGATGCTACAGTTTCATTTGTAGGACTATTATTATCTGTTTTATCAGAACCACCGCATCCGAATAAAGACATTACAGCTATAGCCATACACAGACAGCTTATAAATTTCTTTTTCATAAAAATCTCTCCCTTTTATAATATTATTTTTTTAATTATACTATTATATAGAAGATATGTCCTGTTATTTTTTTATATTTTCATCAAAATCTTTATCTGCTGCGTATCTTAATACCATATTTCCTATGCAATATACGGCTTCTACTATAATAATAGCTTTTCCTAATGGTAAACATATATCACTAGGCATTCCTAATTCATAGAGGATACCGGTTAATACAAGAATTTTAATGATATTAACCAATAGATGTATAACATCCTGTATAAAGAAATCATTTTGTGTAAAAACCTTCTTATTCTTCATAATTATTCTCCTATATTAACCATTTTATCTGCTCCTTGGTCTCTTTGAGTGCCATTTATCTTTAGGCAGTTTCTTTTCTAATTCCTTCATACAGCTATCCAGTGTCTTCTTTGTTTCTGCTGTCTTTATATCTGCCTTGCTTATCTGCCTTACATGCTGTTTTGCTAGTGCTTCATTCGCATAGTAGGTCTGGGTGGATTCATTATATTTTAATATTGAAACCTTCTCTTCTTTTACATTGCCAAATGCTGCACTTAACTTGTCTGTAAGCTCTGATGCCTTATAATTGTCTATCATTTAGTTTCCTTTCACATAATTAGAAATATCTACATATGTATTATCATTTATTGTTGAAGATATATAATTTTCTCCACGCATTAGTTTGTAATCAAGTAACGGAACAGCTTCTACTATTATTCCATCTTTATACATTAAATAACATGTATCCATTCCTCTGATACAATCATTTTCTTTAATAGCCCGGTCATATACTATAATTCCCCAAATAACAATATTATTTATTATTTCAAAACTACAAAGTTTATAACCATAAGTCAATTTTCTTTTTACTATTTTATAAGGAGCTTGCCAATTTTTGCTTGCATCACAAGAAATCATTTTTATACTGTTATGGCTTTGTAAATATTTTTCAAGAGATATATATGCTTCTAGTAATCCCTGTTTTCCTAATGCTTCTTCTTGAGATTTTCTTTGTTCTCTAGTATAATCAGCACAATTTTTTTCCCACTCATCTTCACTTATAACTTTTTGTATTCTATTATCATAAAATAAATTGTCAGCATGTATATAATCATCATCAATATAACAAGTTTTACCTTTTATATCATTAGGAATAAACGCATCTAATGCCTTAAAAAATGATTCATTTACAAGCGAACGGTTACAATTGTAATTACCTGTTGTTATCTTTTTATGTTTCATTTTAGTTTCCTTTCATTTATCTTCAACATCTTCATTTTCATCAATCATATCTACAATTCCAAGAGGTGATATATCTTCAAGCATATTCTGCATATTATCACATTTCTTTTTATGTATACATTTATCACAATTTATATTTATACTCTTACAATAATCTGCTAATTCTCTTATTTTCATATGTTTATACCTCACTTAAATATGTGGATAGTCTTTTCCATTATTTTGATATGCAGCTTTTGGAAGCTCTCCGGATTTAACCCTGTATAAATACTGCTTCATCATACATATATCACATCTGTCACAATCAGAATTTCCTTCTATCTCTATCTTTTTACAGTCAAACACCGGAAGAGCATCATCTAAAAATAATAGAAAGGCATCCATAATCTCTTTTTTAGTAAATTTCATATAGTTCCTTTCTTTTAAATCCATATTTTAATATCGTGACAATAATCTATTTTTACATGTTTTATTAAAGCATACCGGTGGTATTTTAAATACTTAAGACTATCCATGTATAGTATCTTTCCTTTATCATATATAGCTTCAGATTTTTTTATAAAACCATGATAAATAAGTACATGGCAGGAAGATGAAGGGCTTGTTTTTAAATACTCTTCGATAAAAGTTTTTACTTCATATGGATAATCTATTTTGATTTTCTTATTAACCATTTTTATTCTCCTTATAATTTATAAGTAAATATCTATTTTCAAGAAATCCATCTTTTAAAAGTTTCTTTCACGGATTCTTTATCATTTTCATGTCCATATTCTTGAGTAAAAAACTGAAACTCATCACACTCAGTTTTACGCTGACATTTATTACAATTACCATTTATATTTTCACAATAGCGGGCTAAGTTTATCAAGCACATATATTTATATTTCAAGCTTGTACTTTTTTGTAGGATTCCATCGCATACAATTTTTATCATTAATTATATTTCCTTTCTATAACCACTCTTCTTCTACAACATTAAAATACAATGGTGCTTCAGAACAATCATACCAACAGAACTCAACAGCTCTTAAATCTTCTTTTCTTACATCAGGATATATCTGACTGAATAAAGCAAGATACTTAACTGCTTCATTATCCGTAAGGTATCTGGATTTTCCCCAAGCTCCACCATTATAACTGCCCTTCGATTCAAGAACATAATCCAAATAGTTCTCTTCTTCTACAGGGGCTTTTGTAAAGTACCTTGAAAAATTCATATCAAACAAATCAGAAAACTTATCCTCTAAATCCCAAATAGATGATACTCCTATCTTATTCATATCCACCTTACAGCGGATAACTCTCATATATCTATAATCACTCATGTATTTATTCTCCTTACAACAAATCATCAACATTTTTCACCCATATAACTGCTCCTTTAGGATGCTTGTAATACATTTCTTTATCCAAAGGCTTTACATCTTCCAGTACCCACGCATAAGGATTAGGATATCTTTTCTTAAGGTCTTTATATGGTATATCAACACAGTGTTTTTCTCTTTCTTCTGACCAGTCAGAACAGCTTATAGGATATGTCGCAGCTATTTTACATGTACCAACTACTTTAGAAGTTCCACTCTCTAACAGATAAATTGTTTCTCCCTGTTTCTTTGTATCACTTCCACGAACTTCTATTGTCTTTTGACCTTTTAAAATAAGGTCTAGCCATTTATGTTTAATAATTAACCCGTCCATATTTTCTCCTTGTTAATCATCATATGTAGGAAAATCAGCCCAAGCGATAACTTTTTCTCCATAATCACCATCAAAATATAATGGTCTACCTTCTACAAACCATTCGCCGTTATGATAATAGCCTGTTTTTACTATTGTATCTTCAAAATCTTCATTAACATTCTCTTCGCAAAAATATATAGCTACTATCCTGTCGTCTTTATTATTTGGCAACTTATCTTTTATTAAATTCCATTTGAATCCTTCATTAAATCCATCTTTATATCCCTGTTCATAAACTCTTTTACAAGTCTCTTTTATATTTTTGCCTATAATATCTCTGTCTGTTAATACATTTGTTACTGCCTTATTTATTATATCTTCCACACTTTTCTTCATAAAAATCTCTCCTTAATTTTGATATTTTATCTGCATGTCCTCAATGTTATTATTTCGATATGTATAAGTAACGATTATGCCATTATCTATATCAGTTTTATTGTATATATACTTAGATACACGAAATTCTTTCCCGTCATCAAAAAGAAGATAATATTTTGTAATAGGAACAATTGCTTTTCCTGAATACCGATAAGTTGTTTCTTCTCTTTTATCAACTACCTGCATAACACAATCTTCATAAGTAACAGGATATTTCTTGTTTATATGAAAATAGATAACAGCCATACTTGTAATTAAAGCAATTCCAATAAATACCATAGCTATAATTTTGACAATAATATTCCTGATGTTCTTCCTATTTTCCTGACATTCATCACATAATCCCTTTTTAATGTTTCTTTCAGCAAGTAAACAACCGCATTTCTTACATTTTGTATATTCTTTATTGTTCATTATGTATTACCTTTCTTTCTACACTTTGTTCCGAAAGGATGTTACCTTCTTTCTACATTACATTTTGAAAGTACGTTCTTTTTTTACACTTCTACCTTTCTGTTTAAGCATTGTTGGGTATATGCTCTTATATCTTTAATCATACTTTCTTGTACACTATATCTTTTACTTACAGGCGGATGATAACTAAAATCTATCACTCCTGATATCTTATCTTTATAATGCTTATATCTATGATGCCTATAGGAGTATTCTTCAATATCTTCAAGGTAGTTTTGATACTCTTCAGGTGTATAATCTAATAAAAAGAACTCATCCAATATACAGACTTTATTTATTTTTTTTCTTGATTTCTTATACTGTCTTTTATTCATAGCTTATTTCTCCGCTTCAATTACATCATCTATCATTTCATCCGGTATCTTTGTTATAATCTGTCCACATTTAGGACACACATAATACATAGGTTTTATTATAAGGCTGTCAGCTATTTTCCTTTTTCTTTTAAAAAACAAAAAATCTTCTTCTACTTCTTCTGTATAATCAACCATCAAAGTATTAAAATCGGATGCTGCTAAATATGAGCAATCTAAAATTCCTCTCATATTAGGTTTATATACCATTTCTACATTACAAAATTGACATTTCATAAAACTCTCCTTCTTAAGCATTTAATATCCATACACCATAAGACACTCTTCTTATCTTATTTTCTCTTTTTAACATCTGCTGTGCAGCTCTTAACTGATGGTACTTTTCACTGTCAGGTGTGGCTTTAAAATGCTTTCTCATATCTTCATTACTATGAGCCTTTCCGTCTGAATAATAATTTAATAAATCTGTCTTCATATTTCTTTTCCTTTCATTAAAATGTTAATAAACAGTTAATAGTTATCTCCGGGTATGTACTTAGTTACTATCTCTCCATTCTTTATTATCAAAGTATCATCAATCACTTCAAAACTGTAATTCTCATTATCAGAAGAAAAATATCCGCTGTTAGATTTAATTGCTATATTTTCAGCGTTATTATAGTTATCTCTAATAGCTGTTCTTATGTTATTTTCAGATTGATTAGACATATTATAATTAGCAAGAAAAGGTTCTATCGCAAGACATGCCATAAGTAGCAAAGCAGGGATAATTGTTAATGAAAGAATTTCCTTATTATGGTAATAGTTTCCCTTTGCAAAAATAATTAACATAACTATTCCCAATACAATTACTATCCCTATAAAAATATAAAACCAAATATAGTTTATTGTTCCAAACATAGAATTTTACTCCTTCCTTAGTAGTTATCTCCCGATATATACTTAACTACTGTCTCTCCATCCTTTATAACCAATGTATTATTGATTACTTCAAAACTGAAATTTCCATCGTCAGAAGTAAAGTAGCCTTTATTATTTTTAGTATTTCTATCAAACTGAACCAAAATGTTTTCAGCATTACTATAATTATCAGTAATAGCTTCTTTGATATTATCTGTTCCCTGTTTTTTACTATATATATTAATAGTAGATATATATACAAATGTAATTACGCACAATACAAGGCCAATCATTCCTATAATATTATTTTTTATATTCTTTATATAAATACAAAACAATGTAATTATAACCAATCCCAAAGCAATATTTATTGCTATAAATAATGTACTATCTGCTGCTCTCGTTCCAAACATAATTTTCCTTACCTTTCATAATTCTTCTGAAGCTACTTAATTATATCTTTTCAATAGACTGCGAAATATATCTGCATTAGTTGGTGGTTTATCAGTTTTTAAACACTGTTCTTTTTTAATGTCAGAAATTAAATCAAGCAAAACTTCTTTTCTGAATGTCAATGCTGTAGTATCAAATCCTAAATCAACCTTTATCGGCTTTAAATAGTCTAGCTTGTAAATTAATGTATCAGCAAACTCTTTTACAGCTTCTTTTTTTGCCTTTATAATGTCTTTCTTATGCTGTTCAGTTATTTTTATATTGGCAGCTCTTATATAATTCATTGTCGTTTCATTTTCTGCTATTTCAGACTTTAAATTATCTTCAAGCTGCCTGTATAAATCTATTAATTCATCTTTTTTCAGACTTTTTAAATAAGCGTCTGAATATGTAGTAAACTTCATATATTTATTTCCTTTCCATTTCTTCAGTAGTCAAACATACTGAATTATAAAATTTTACATATTCTTTTCTTTCATTAATAGCTTTAAAACAGCCTTTCACAAAAATGACTAAACTTAAAACTAAAATTAATGATAAAGCAACATTGCTTAATATTTTTAGCAACTTATTATTTTTTAAATTTGCATTAATTAAATACAAACCACTTATAACTACTATGCAAAGAAGTGTACCTGATAATACCATTTCTATTGGATTCATAATTCTCACTTTCTGTTTTTACTCATATCAAAAATATAATACATATCGCTAAAGAAATATCAATTATTAAGAAAAATATCCCTATCATGAAACAATACGGAGCGAACATGTAATTTATTGTATCCCGGAGAGATATACCCATAGAAATAAAAAAAAGTCCTAATATAAGTAAGATTATCCCTATTACTATACCTATAACTGTCATATTTATACTCCTCCTTTAATTCAAATAGATGTATTTAATAAGCTTTTTATCCTGCTTTATGAACAAAATGTTATCTTCTACTTCAAAGCTATAATTTTCATTGTTATAAATAAAAATACCATGCTGTAAATCATTCTCATTACTGATTATTTCAGCTTCAGGATAATTCTGCATCAATGCAACCTTTATAGCACTATTTGCTGCTGATTCCGTCTGTGTTTCAGTAACAGTTTCTATTTTAGTACTGTTTTTATTTATAGTCTTATTTTCATTAATGTTTTTATCTGATAATGCTACCATCATTATCGTTCCTAAAATTACGCCAGCCCATCCCCATGCAATTAAGACAATAGCCGTATCGTCATTAATTATAAATCCAGCTATAATTAAACAAACTCCTATCACAACCATAATAGCTCCAATCATATAATACATAATTTCTTCCCTATCCTTTCGATTCAAATAAATAAAATCAATCGTTTTATTATCTTTTTCTTTATATCTAAATAGTGTGAAACTACTACCTAAAATCAACGATTTTTAAGCAGAAAAATAAAAAAAGCATCACATTTAAAAATGTAATGCTCTCTTTATTCCTATAATATCTATTTATAATCTCATCTTAATACGAACCGTAATAATCATCATCATCATAACCATAATCAAAATCCTCTTCTGATTCATAAATATTTGGATTAGGATTTAATAACTGATATGTAAAAATCTTCTCCTGCAAATCACATAATGCGTCAATTGGGTCTTTTCCTCTTAATAAATCTCTCTTAAACTCTAAATCAGCTATTGTTCCTTTATAACTAAAACCTTCATCATCATCAGAGTATCCCTTATGAAAATTAGCATGTGACATTTCAACACCCATCTTAGCAATCTGTTTTCTATAATAATCCACCTGCTTATCAGTATTCTTTTTAGGAGTTAATGCTCTCTTTCTATTTATTGACATATATTATCCTCCCACATATATATATTTAACTTATCCCTACTGTAAACTAAGGTTAATTTCCTTTTCGATTGTATTTTTAGGAACATACAGTTTAATTTCTTTAATTCCTAATGAAGCTCTCTTTATCACGGCATAAGCCTGTTCATCATTGTTTAATGTATCATAGATTGTTACTTTATCTCTGTTCATCTTGAAATACTTCTTACCACCGTCTTCTGTAATCTGATAAGCAGTTATATACTCCTGCGAATCAATGCTTCCAGAGCCTAATACAAATGAACCTTCATATTCCTTATCTGTGCTGATGCTGTAAAGCTTAACTTCTTCAGTGTATTCCTTTGATAATTCTTTGTCTATTTGTCCAAAGCCGGCTATAATTAATGCTATAATAGTGCCTAGTGAAACTAATCCCATTAATGCTGAAACTAAATCTCTATCCATATTTAAAAATTCCTTTCATTTATTATTATTTTTGCCTTAATATATAGTTGCTATCATAGGCACACTGATAAGGCAAATAAAGAATGATTTTTTTCAATTTTTCATCATATGTTAATTTAAGATTTCTGGAATCATAATATTCTATCTTATCTACAGGCAATTTATATGTAGAAAACATACCGCCTTTTTTATAATATTTAAGTGTTGAAAAATCATATGAAAAATATATATCTTTTTCAGTATCTATCATATTAATGATATCAATAAATGGTATTATCTTATCTAAGTAATTTATATTTCCCTGATAATATATATTAATCAAACATAATGTAAACATAGAAGTAGCTATAAAAATTAATGAAATATCTGCAAGTATTGAAGTACTTATATAGTTCACAATAAGACTTAATATAAAAACAATTGCAGCAAGATTCATTGTTACTTTCATCTTTTTATGAGTGATGATTTTTTCATCTGTAACATCTTCAAAATCAATTTCTAAATATCTGCTTCTTGTAAAATTTAATTTAAGTTTTGCTGTCATAAAAACTCCCAATTATAATCACATTTTTAACTCTTATTACATACATTCCTTATAAGTTTTTCACTTAATAGTCTGAATCAAAGAACCTTCATCCATATCAAAAGTTACTACTTTGCCTTCTTCCAACTGACAAAATAAAACAACTCTGTCATCCCCAAATCCAAATGGAAGGCAATCATAGCTTCCTATTTCATTCCTGATAAGAAAATCTTTATTAAGCTTAAATGATTCATCCCATATTTCCTTTACTGTTTTTGTTATCATTTTCATATCATCTACTGAAAAGATTACACTGCCACCTAAATACTTCATCTGCTTTGTAAAGTAGTCTGTATAGCTTTCAGGAGTATCTTTAAATAATCCTGCATTTATGGCTTCTCTTACCTCATCTACTGTAAGAGGTAAATATGTGTATCGTTTTACGGCTATTATATGTGTTATTCCGGTTACTATTGCTATTACAATTATGCCTATAATAGCAAAAGCAATTAACAGCACGAAAATAATGCCAAATAGATATACGCCACCTATGGCTGTTTTTATCAAAAATATTGTAAACTTACTGCTTACATCTTCTATATATGGATTTATTTCTTTTCCATTATTTATGTATGGCAATATCAGACCTGTAATGGCAGATAAGGCAATATATATCATAATTGCTCCGACTACTATTACTCCTTCACATTCATTAAAAAAAACTTTCCAAAATGATTTCTTTTTCTTAAATTCCATAACTTATCTCCTTTTTAGTATTGGTTCATATATTTTTAAATCTGTCTCTTCTGTAATAAGGAATCCATCCTTATAAGACTCCTTATACTTAAGTGACTTTAAAAATGTTATCTGTTCTTCCCTTGATAACTGCTTCTTAAAGGTAATAATCTCATCATGGCTGCAATTAGTGCATTGCTCAATAAGACTATATAAAAATGGTCTCTCTTTTGCTCTATCAATTAAACCAATAGTTGATTTAAACAGCGTTATTACCATAAAAGTTACAACAAACGAAAGTATAATAATCTTCATAAATAGCCTCCATTTATTATCTTCTATCTAAATAATGTAAAATCCACACTATATTATATTTAAGTAGTGTAAATGTACTAACTTAAATTAAAGAAAAATCACTATATATTGTAATATTTTTATCATATTTCTAATAACCGCCATGCTGTTCAATATATTTCATTAATTCGGGTGAAAATAAACACAGTCCTTTAATCCCCTGCTTATCAAGTTTCTTTTTTTTCTTTTTTAATTTTTGCATATCAAGAACTCTGCCGTCCTTATTTACATAGAATGAATTATCAGAAATAAAATTATTACAATCTGATGTAAACCATTCCCCGGATTTATCTTTAAAAATATATCCCCAATATCCGGTTCGCTGTGCTATTTTCCTTGCTTCTTTTCTAGCTTCTTTAAACGTCATTATTTTTTTCCTAAAAAAGACATATCCCAATTCTTTATATCAGCTTCATACCCATTAGGAATATCCCTTAAGGTTATATTCTTAGATATTTCTTTTAATTTTGTCTGCTGTTTTTCATCCGGATGTCGCATTGATTCAAGAAATCCAACAGCATCATTTTCTGTAAGCTTCATATAAACTCTCCATAGTCAATTATCATATAAAATAGTCTTTATTGTCTTTTCTTAAAAAGCTGCCTTTTACCTTGTTAATATCAGCCATTTAGCCCATACTGGTATGTCAGAGCTACATATTATATAAACATAAAAAAATATAATAAGAGCTATAATAATGGTTATTCCTAATGCTGGTAACATACTTTTAATTTTCCTTATTCTGTAATTTTTCTGTTTCATAGTTTTATCTCCTTTTTAAGTATTGGTTCATATTTTTTTAAATCCTCATTATTATTAATTAATGAAATCTGCTCAATTATTGGCATACCATTCTCTTTAATGGCAGATTCTTTATTCATTTTTACTGACTTTAGAAATTTAATTTGTTCCTCACGGCTCATGCACTTTTTAAAACCAGTTAAATCCTGTTGCCATACATGAATCAATTCATTATATAAGATAGTCTTTATTGCCTTTCTTTCAAAAAACTTAGTAAATGTAATCCATATATTAATTATTGTACCTACAATTACAAAAATCATAATAATAACTGGATTCTTTATTTTAAATACAGCCCATATAATTAATACCAATCCTATCCATATATATAAAATCCCTGCTTTATCTGAATAAGGGTTTTCATTGTTAAAAGAATGATATTTAATTGACTTTATAGAAAAATAAATATATAAAACAAATGAAACACACATTATTAATATCATTAATTTAACTAATATATTCATTGCCTTATTTTTCCTTTCTAAGGATTGGTTCATACTCTGCTAGTTCTTCATCATTTTCAATTAAAGGTACTTGCTGTATTACCTTTTTTGTTGTAATAACCTTATTACCGTTCTCATCAGTGGACTCTTCCTTTTCCGTTGATTCTACAGTTGTAATAACAGACTTTAGAAAATCAATCTGTTTATTACGGCTCATATGTCTGAATTTCTTTAAATCATCCTGTGATATATCATCAAGCAAACAATCATAAAGAAGTTCTTTTTCATGTTCTTTCTCAAAAAATTTTGTAAAAGCTATCCATATAAGAGCCGTTACACTGACTAACAAGGTTATCACAGTAGCTATAGAATTTTTAAAGCCTATATTAACAACTACCGGCAATGTTCCTATAAGTAAGGACATATATGCCTTATTAATAAAAGTTATATCGTATCTGATTGCAGTCACAAAATAAAAAATAAGCATAATCAATGAAACAACAAAGACTACATTCATTAATATAGTTATAATCATCTTATTTTCTCCTTCTTAAGTATTGGTTCAAAAAGTTTTAATTGTGCATCATCAGCAATTAAATGTATTTCTTCATATATCTCTTTTTCCTTTCTATTTAAGTGAATAGTTTTCTTAATGGATTTTAAAAATGCAATCTGTTCTTCACGGCTCATATGCTTTTGGAAGTCTGTTAAATCTTCCTGATTCCAGACATATATTAATTCTCTATACAGTCTGTTCTTTTCTTCCTGCTTATGAAAAATATTGGTAAATATAGTCCATATAAGTAATATAATTGTAAGACCCAATATCACTATAAGAACAACTAAATTCTTTATCTCTAATAAATCCACACACATCAATAAAATTACTCCGGCTAAACATATGCCAGCCTTGCATTCATAAGGAATCCAGTTTGTATCAAGCGGATACCTGAATGCAATCTCACGATACCTAAATGCTTTTACCAGATAGAATACAAAGCAAATTATAAAAATAACAGGCATTATTCTTAATAATATAAAACTTATCACTTCTATACTCATAACTCTCTCCTTTACTTAACCACATTAAGTAATGTATAGGTACTTACATTACGCATCTGTGCTTCCTTAACAGTCATAACGAATATACAGTAGTCAGGCGATACTGATACTATGTACTTCCCCGGCTTATTTTCATGCAGCCATTGTCTAATACGGGATGCTAAGGTATTCATTGCTTCAGCAATTTCATTATGTGAGTAATTATCTTCATAATCATCAACCATAAGAAATCTATTAAAGGTTATCCCTCTATCCATATCTTCTAAGAATATTTCATACTCTTCATTAATAATCTCTTCCATAATAATCTCCTAAAATATTTATTTTTCTATCTCTTCAGGATGCTCTGTATCTATACCAAAAAATCCACTATAAGGCTCAATTTCTTTGCCTTTCCAGTTAGATGTATTAGTTGCATATTCGACAATTTCAGCTTCCTTTTTAGTAAGCTCCACATATCCGGATGAATATTCTTCAGCCATTAAATAAACATTGTATCTGTATTTTTTATCTTCCATATATCTTGCTCCTTATAAATTCCTTACACTTAAATAGTGTGGAATTACTACTTAAAATCTTGATAAACTTAAATAAAAATAAAAAAAGCTGTCTATATTTTTCATATAAACAGCCCTTTTTATATAAATATTCTTATTATGTAAACTACTCTGGTTTAATGTCCTGCTATTCCAAGAACGGCCATAAAGGTAACAGCTAACCCTGCATAAATAATAGTAATTTTTCCAAACAGTATTAATAACCTATAATAGTATCCCGGATTACCTAAATACTTATTATCAGCCTTTACACAATTATGCTCTGCCCTATAAAAAGCAAATAATACCAAATCTGCTACCAGTAGTGTTAAAAATGTAAATATCATTCCTATAGTAACGAAGCTTAATAATACCATATTTTTCTTACTCCTTTTTTGTACCTATACTAATACTGCTATGTCTGCATTCCTAATTCCGAATTAAATAAATCTCCCAGTAAGCCAACACAGTTATCATCCAGCGTACACACAGCTTCTACAGGAATAAGCATCATGTTACTTCCCCTTATGAATACTCTCTGCTGCTTATTAGGAATCTTTTCTAACTCTTTGATTAATTCATATACATTCATATATTGTCTCCTTATTAATTTATTCTTATTATCTGTTCATACAAGCATATATCCTTTTCATTAATGACTTTATTTACATGCATATGACCAAAGAAATGCTTCTTATAATCACATACAGCCTTTATCTTTTCAAGATAGTCTGTTAATATATCCGGCGCATATAAGCCTTTACCACCCATTAATATAAGTTCTGATGTGGATGGGCTATGAGTAAGCAGGAAATCAACCTTATTATCATGCCTTTTTAATGCCTCTAACCCATGCTGCATTTCTTCTTCTGTCGGAAGTTCTTCTTCCCACCATGACAAATCCTTTACACGGTACATATATTTACCACGCTTATCCAGTTCCTTAGCTTTTTCTCTCCAATTATCTAATTCCAATATACCGTCCTGTATATCATGGCTGCTTGCACCACCAAAAGCAAAGAAACTTAAATCTTCAATATCAAATATTTCTCCACGCATAAGATGTAATACATTTGGTTTTATTTCATGTACCTTTCCACCATGCCATTTCTTTATTGGATATGTATATAATCGTTTGAAATTCTCGTGATTACCGTCTACAAATACTGTTGTAAAAGGTTTACTTTCTAACCAGTCAAGCCAGTATTTTTCATTCTTATCTTCGCCGTCTTTATTCCATACAAGTCCGGAATCTCCTAAGATTATTACTATATTTTCATCTTTATTATCCTTATCGAACTCCTTCTGCTCATAGAAGCTGTTTACTCCTAATCTTACAGGATTTCCATGTATGTCTCCTGTTATATAAATAGCCATATTATTACCTCTTACATACTAAAATCTCAACATCTGTGTCTGTAAAAACACTTTTTATCTGCTCTGAAACATCCGCCCAGTTTAGTCTATCCAAACCACAGCCAATTACAGGCATTGCAATCTTCTTGATATTATTCTCTAAACAAATCTGCTTCATCTTTTCGAGTGCAAGCCTCATTGTAATTATTGTTGGTTTGTGGAAATATCTCTCTTTTGTTATAAGATTCAATATTCTATCTTCTAATAGACAATCTCCACCAATTCTTTTATGAGTGTACTGATTAATATAATCCGGGTACTTTAATTGTAACTTTCTTTTCATGTCAAATCTTTTATTAAACTCAACGACAATCCCCTTACCCATTCCAAAATCAGCACTGATACAGTGTGCTAAATAATAATCTTCCGGAACAGTAAATAAATCTTTAACTTCTTCTTTATAAATCATAATTCCACCTCATTTATACGTCTTGTGTACCTCATCTAAAGTTATTTGAGCTAAAATAGAGCCATTAATGTACTATCGTCCGCATACCGAATAGCATCTAAACTTCTGATTAATCAACCCAGATTTAACAAAACTATTTACCTCTTTTTTGACATATTCAGTAGATATATCCAATTTATACCTGCGTAACTCTAAAACTAATTGTTCAACCGTAAAAGTATATGATGGGTCTTGAGAAAATAAATGGTTATAAATAATAAAATCCACATTTTTATTTGAATCCTTTACCAATACTTTACACATAATCATTCCTCCATTTGTTCAATATAATAACTATCCATGTGTTATCCTTAATCCCTATTCCATTTCAACAATCATTTTCTTTTCTGTATCATATGTGCATAACTTACCATTCTATGAATAATATGGTGACATATAGCCATATCCGGTATATCCATGACACTCATTAAAGGCGATATAGATGATATGTGTTGTGGAATAATAATATAAGTCTTTTTCTCCTTCTATAGCTATCAGTTTAGAATGTACATTATAGTCTTTGTCTCCTTCATCCGTAAGCGAACATCCTATGCTTCCAAGACATAATATTAAACCTAATATGATAATTAAAAATTTTCTTTTCATAATAAACTCCTTTTTTACTCAAGTCCTGTTATCTTATATTTTGCAGTACCATCATCATATTTTTTAATTAAAATTGTTGCATTTACATACTCTCCAACTCTGGTTGAGTATTTCTTATATGTAGACTGGCCATGAAAACTAAATTCCGCACCATTATACTCAACATCAATCCTATAAGTAGCAGGCATTCTGTCTATTACGATTGTTTTTAAGTTCAAATCATAGCGTGATATCGAATACTCTGGCTCATAATATTGATTTATCACTTTAACCTGAATAGTTGATGTTTCTGTACTGATACACTTTGCACAGCCGGTCAGAATGAAAGCTAATACCATTATTAATACAGTACTATATAAAACTTTCTTTATACCTTTCATAGCTATTATAATCTCCTTATCAAAAATGAATGTAAAGTACTAAATCATCTGCATGATGTCTAATATAACGCAAATCGAAAAGCATAATCCTGATAAAGACCATAAAATCTTAGATGATTTTTTCTTTTTAGTACTGATATTATCTATACAAATAATCACTAATAAAATATGTAACAGTAAATTCATTAAATTCATTCGCATTACTCCCATTAAAACTCTAAATCAAAATCATTCTTATTAATTTTCTTATCCGCATTTTTTGGTAAGAAAGATTTTGAATAATCTTCTTTAACCTTAACAAGCTCCGGATTATCAATAATATTCCCAATTACTTTAATATCATAAAAATCTCCATAAGGGTCTTGTACCATAAGAGGAATAGAACTATATACATCTAAACCTGTATAATCATGTCCATCATATACACACTTATTTGCATCAATTGCTGTCATAGCACTCATTTCCTTATTCCACCATAAAAGGTATCTGTCAGGGTTCTTATCATTCTTTCTATGCTGAAACTCAACAATATCATTTGTAAATATCAGCTTATAATTATTATCTTCCATGCCTGTACACTGACATATTGTGTCTTCCTTAATAGGAACACTTTTTCCAAGAGTATCTGCATCCACTGAAATAATCTTATATTCCTGATTAAGTTTAATAAGATATCCATGTACCCATTCATTGTTGTCTGTTCTCTTTGCCTTATACATATATCTACTATCTGTATTATTCATAATTAGTTTTGCTCCTTTTCTTAGTAATAAAATTCTTCTGATATTCCATAAATATCATCAATATCACAATAATCATAATTATCATATGAATGATTTAAAGACACTCTCTTGGCTTTATCAAAGTATTTATTGATAATCTTCCAACACTGTCTCTTTGTTAAGCTTTCAAAGTTTTCATGCAATCTATTATTAATAAAGAGTATTGTATTCTTCTGCTTTTCAGTTGGCAGCAGTTTTTTAGGTATCTCCCATTTATCATTTCTTCTGTCTTCATTATATTTTATCTTACAATCAGGACAACGATATATATTATAATCATAATATAAGTCGTAATCTATTGTTCCACTAAGGTCAAGTATGAATCCGGTCTCTCTTTTTACTTTCGTTTTTCTATCACAGTTTGGACAAATCATACAATCACTCTCCTCTATTTATTAATAGATATCTGCATCTTCATAGCCTATTTCATAGCCTGTCTGTAATAATTTGGCTTTTTTTGAAGCATTATCTAAGGTAGTACCGGATGTGATTTCCTTATCAAAATCTATATCACATACGGCAAAATAGTCTTTACTCAGTTTAACAACATAAAAATGTCCAAAAGATAATACCTGAACTCTTTCCAATTTTCTATTTTTATTCATTCGGGCTATCTCTATCCATTCACTTCTTATCTTCATTACTTAATCTCCTTATAATTAAATAGTGTATAATTACTACTTAAAATCAGCTATTTTTACGCTAGAAAATAAAAAAAAAGACACACAATTAAGTGTGCCTTACAATTTAATTTATGCCATTCATATTTTTATAGCATTCATTTTTAAATAATACCTTACCAACTGTTCTGCTCCTAATAAAAGTTCAGTATAATACTTCGGATTAAAAAGCATCTTGTACTGTATTTTCATATTCTTATAATTAATAAATACCTTATCATCTTCTAGTGTAAAATAAGCATATGTATCATTATCTATTAAGATTTTTTCATTTAAAAAGTCTTTTATTGTCTTCATAATTAGAATCCTTTCATGTATATGCTTATTATAACATATTATTAATATTTCTGACTATCATACATTTTTATCACTTTTCCACTTATCAGGAAGCTTTCCTTCGACCAATACAAGTTCGCCTATTTTAAACTTATTACAAATAAGTGTATCAAAATATGTATCATTTATGTTAGGATTCAAGTCTACAACTTTTCCAGTAGATGATTCTTTAGCCTTAATATAGATTGATTCATCTGACTGATTTAAAAATTTACTCTTTAATTTTTCTTTTAGGTATACTGAATATCCGCCTATGCCCTTTTTAAATACAATAACCTCATTTAAGCCAAGTGCTAATGGAATATAAGACGATAATGGACAAAGCGGATTATCCGTACAAACAACTCTCCAAAGTAAAAAATCCTTATAATAATCCATATCTTTTGTTGATAAAGCTGAAAATATTATGATGCAGTTATAATTATAGAAATCATCCTCTGCTCTTTTCATTTCTTCTATGCTCTGATAGATGACAAATCTGTTAATCTGCTTCGGATTGTGGTTTAATAGTCTGCTCTCTATTCCACTTCCGTAACTTCCTATAACTAATATTTTCTCTGCTTTTGTTTTCATATGTTTACATATTTTCACTTTCTTCATACTTAATTGTACCTCCTATAAATTACTTTCACTTATTTTTAATCTTTCTTATAAATTCTGATATATCAACTGTTTTTTCAATAAACTAATATATCAATGCCGGTATTAACACCCATTGGTATATTTTGGAACTCTTCAAAGCCTATTACTTTGAAATCATCATAATAAATATCTCCATCAAGAGGATAAATCTTACCATCAGTCCATCTAAAGATACCGCAAAATCCAACAATGTCTTTTTTACCATCTCCGATATCAATAATCTGGGTAGAATGTAGCTGTACTGCATCAAAATCTCTACCCTTAAACATATCTTTAAAACATGCAGGCTTATTAAGGAATGTAAACCCTTTATAACGGTCAGATGCTTCTAAAATATCTTTTAATTCATCACTCATAAAAATTTCTCCTTTTATCTTAGCAAAATGTTTGTATTAAACATAGGAATATATACACTTGAATTATCATCCCAGTCAGGAATATCTTCATATTCTACAAACTCTAATACCGGTTTAAAAATTCCTTTAGGATTTTCTGAAAACCCAACAGAGTTCTTATTCCAACGCATAATCTGCCAAATATTATCTATAGAAAACCATAATGACTGCACATATTCTTTTAATAGCGGAAGCTCATCTTCTTCAGGATATCTGCCTGTTGTTGAAAATATTCTATTTAAAGTATGAGCAACCTGCTCTAATGAATTTGTAAAATCATTATCATGTATCGTTATCTTTAAATATCTGTTATTGCGTTTATTTTGTGTTGTATTAACTGAACTGCTCATAATTGATATCCTTTTCTTATTATTTATACCAGTAAGCTAACAATTTCCTATGCATTTAAAACCTTGCATAATCCCCGTTCCATAACTCTTTAGCTGCTTTCTTCCAGTCTTTAGCCTGCCTCTGCTTATCATCCACAATTGTATCAAGAAGCCTGTAAAGCTTGTTCTCTTCACGCTTGGATGTAATCGGGAACTGTATAAGTATTGAACTTCTGTTAGGCTTATAATAGTATTTGCTTGGGTCAATTCCTATAAGGAATCCATCAGCCCAAGGATAACCACCTATACATATTCCGTTATTTTTAAGAGTTGGCAGACAATTATATATGTAGTAGTCTGATATATCATCATCTGTTATGTTTCTAAAAAATTCATTATCATAACACCACTTAAAAAACCTTACAAGTTGCTTATCTGGTGTATTGTCTCTTAATCCAACTGTATTAAAAAATCTGTCATACTCTTCTGTATCAAAATACAATCTGTTTTTCATATTAACTCCTTCTATTGTCTTTACTATTTATTGGTTAGCATATCCATAAATAATAAATCATCTTTCTTTAATGTAATATCATAAGCTTCCCATTTTTCAAAAAGGTCTCTTGTATCAAATCCGTGAGGAACAATAATTGCATAACCATGCGGAGTTTTATGTAATTCATGGCTATCAATATTTAATTCCGAATAAAAATAAATATCATCAATAAAATCTTCTACTTTTTCTTCATCATCTATATCAAAATCAAACAGCCACTTATTTTCATCACGATTTTCTTTCTGCATTGCAACGGATGTTAGTACACGGTTAATATTAGTCATACTTGGCTTATCTTTTATTAACCGGATAGTAAGGGCTTCTCTGATTTTTTCTTCATTACGGGAATTTACAGACCTATATAGTCTTGTTTTCTCTCCAGAAACTCCTTTTGCTACAAAATCTTTATAGCTTTCAATTACTTTGTCTTCATTTTCTTTATACTCTAAGATAATTTTAGTACGCTGCTTAAATCCCGGAACATCTTTATTATCTTTATTTCTTGAGCAGAACATATATACATATAAATCTGACATTTGATATCTCCTTTTTGATTATTATTTATTCCTCAATTAAATAGTGTATAATTACTATCATTTATCAGCTATTTTTAAGAAAATAAAATACATAAAAAAAGACACACTATATAAGCATGTCTTTTGAATATATCTTATCGGTCTATGTTTGAGAGTTCTTCCTTTAATTTCCAAAAGTCACTCTCCGGAATCTGACCTGTATACCATAATACCTTGTTTGAGTTATATATCTTATCAAAAGACATATACATCTCTATCTTACTGCTCTTGGTTTCATCTGAATCAGCATTTATCTTTTCGTTTCTTAAGAATTTCTGTCTCTTCTCCAAGAACTCCTTTAATTCATCCGTTAATCTGTCTTTTTCATCAAATTTACTATAATACTCTATAAGCTCATTATCTGTCATTAGCGTTCTTCTCCCTTTTGGATATCATTTATATAACTATCCTTTATATAATCAGAAAAGCTGTCATCTCTCTTACATAATATGCTGATAGCCTTAGATACTTCTTTATCGTTACTTCTAATAGGTAATAATCCTGAACATATATCATTCTCTATAAAAATGGCATATTTTTTATTTATACGCATTAATTCATATTTCTTTTCATTTATGATATATGTATTCCTAATAAATGACTCTGCTTTAGCAACAGATTCTATATTGTTTTTATAGAAAGAAAATAAATCCACTCCATCTATATTAATATTTTTTGATTTATCAGTAATGAATATATTTTGTAAAGCCGGTACAAGAATATTATTATATCTCTTATCTATAAACTCCGAATACATTACTTTTCTATTATTAGAAAAAACCGGAGTATCTATTATGATATCGTTAATTTTATTAAGATTAATATTAGGTATCATTCTTAGTAAAGCTGCATCTACATCAGGATTTCTTGTATTTACAATATAATCCAGATAATTAATTTTCTTTTTATCTTCTAATATTATTGAACATATACTAAAGTAAACAGACTCTTTATTCTTTATAGGTAATTCATTATCTCCCAGTAATGGTAATAATGATGAACCACAATCATATATAGGTGCTATTTTTAAATATGTGGAAAATTTATCTGTTATTAATCCCCAATTACCATTATGTCTATCTGTATTTCCGGTAAGAGCATCAAAAATAAACATATTATAATAAAATTCTTTAAGTTCAGAAGTATCTATCCCTTTAATATGATTAATTTTATTATTTATATTAGAAAATGTTAATTCTCTTGTTGTATCCTCATAGTTACTCAATGATAGTGTATCTATTTCAAGTAACATTTCATTATCTGCTCTTAAATCTTCACATAAAACTGCCGGTTTTGTATGGTTCTCTCCGATATCATTAACATATGTATAATTCCCTAATATGACATTTTGTACCGGTAATCCTATTATTTCTGCTATTTTACATCCAAGATATTCTGAATAGGCATTATTTATATATGATACATTTCTTCCCTTTTCTCTAATTGGGTCTGATAATTTCAGCATATATTTCTTGCCATCATCTAATAATACTGTCTTTTTTCTTTCAGAACCTTTATATTCATTATAAAGCTCTCTTTTTATATGCTTATTAATATTATATATCTCTTTCCCCATAACTAACTCCTATTTTTCAACTATAAAAAATGCCACTCTTTTTATAACACATATTCCTGTTTATGTGAAGTTCCCCTTATACTAAAAGCATATCCTGTAAATTAACGCAGCTATGCACCATAATATTATGAAGCTTACAATAACTGTTTTATACCTATGCTATTTCATATACATACAAAGCACAACTCATCATATTGAAGTATTTTTCTTTGTTTTATACCTATGTCATTTAATATATATACAAAACCTCAATTTTATTACCATAGGTTATAACATAGGTTTTAGTGAGTAGCTAATCGTGTATAAGATTTATAATTAATTCTATACAAACCTTATATATCGTTTTAATTCATCATTCCTAACTCCGAATTAATATTATCCCTCACTCTTCGGATGTAAAATCACCCGCAATCTAAAAATTTAGATTGATTCAGCGGCTAAATTAAGCCACTTTATTTAATTCTTCATATTTTTCAGCTATGCCATAATACTCTCTTGCTTCCTGTTTGCTCTTCTCAGTAACCTGTCCACTCTCCATCCAAAGAGTTGATTTAGCAATATTTCTTGCTGCATTAAAATCAGCATTGAACCCATGCTTATACTTCGTATGGCTATCACAGTTCTCATTTGCACACTCAAATACAGATTGTGATTTTCTCTGTCCATACTCCCAATTCCCACATACACTACAAATCTGTGATGTATAACATGGATTAATTTTTCTTACCTCTATATCATACTTAGCCGCTTTATATGTGATATACTCCTGTAGCTTATAATAGCTCCAGTTTCGTAAAATAAAATCACTTGTATCATATCCTGTTAAGTTCTCAACATTTATATACTTAGCATTATGCTTTAATGCAAAATCAACTACATTCTTACTAATCATATGGCAATAGGTTTCAACAAAATGTGCTTCCTGCTTCTTTACTCTCTCTAAAGCCTTTAATTTCTTCTTTCTGCCATGACCGCCAGATGTAGTCTTTAATGTTTTCTGTAATCTCTTCCTTTGTGACTGAAGCTTTGTCCTCATTCTTAGGAAATCATCTGCACTTCCAATAGCAATCCTTTCATAAAGATTATTATTTAAAGCACACATAGCAGGAACAGCTATGCCTAAATCAACTCCTACTACAGTATTTTCATCTAACTGCCTAATTTGTTTTGGAATATCTAATGAAAGGTTTAAGATAATCTTATTCTTTTCAATTCCAATACTGCTTCCACAGAATTTGTATTCTCCGGAAATCACCTTTAGCATAGTAGCAATCAGTTCATCCTTATTCTTTCTGTTAGCTCCCAGATTAATCTTAAATCTGGCTATTGTCGGATTACCGTCATGTCCAAAATTGAAATATAAATTACAGTCTTTCTCTCGGATATGCTCACATAATTCCTCATAAGTATCATAATTATGTGAAAAGCTCATATCTGATTTACTAATACTGAATGGACTATCACTTTTATATGTAACAATGGAGTTTTTACCTTCTAATACATGCTTACTATTAACCATTGTTTTTATATCATTCCCAAGTATTTTTGAAAATGACACTCCATATCCGCCTAATGGATTATCAATATCCATTAAATTTAACAGACTTCCCTTTTTACTCTTCTTAACCCTGCATCCATAGCTTGTAAGTTCATTAATAAGTTTATTCCTATCTCTTATTTCCATATTAGCTGCATCACAGTTTATTAATTCCATGATTACATATGATATAATTGCATTCTTTCTACAGGATTCGCTCTCCATAACTCTTCTTATCAAATCATATGTATAATCATTTATATTCTTCTGGGTAATTTCCCCACTCTCTTCAAACTCTTTTAACTGTCCATGTAATGTATTCAGACGGCTATTTATCTTTTCTATATTTGTGGCATCTGTTTCCTTTTCCAATCTACCTTCATAGTATTTGATTTTATTTGTGTAGAAACTCTGCATAAATGCCATAATTCTTTTTATCCACTCTCTATATTCAGAAGATGTAGGAATCAATGTATATTTTCTTGTGATTTTAATTGTATCGCTCATTTCTAAAAATAATACCTTACAGGTTAAACTCCTTTCCCATATAATGACTAATAACCATTAATAGCTGATATTAAAATAGTGTACTTTGTTTTTCCATTTATTGAAGGGATTTTGTATTTATTTATATACAATTTTAAAAAAGCTAAATACAAGAAAAAAAAATAATACCCATTAGAGAAATACTAAAAATACTCTCTAATGGATATTTTCAATGAACTCATTCTGACTTAAATGCCTTGTATCTTCAAAGACCTGTACATTATTAGCAAAATAACCCATACGCTTTTCCTTATATCTTTATGTTATCATTAATGCCTTTCTCATTCCCTTTTAGCAAGAGCGAGCTTTCACGAGAAATTATTCTCAATCTTAACGGACGCATCCGTCAGTGTTATGCCAGTCCGCAAACCGCAGAGGGCATCATTTTGTCACTTGCGTATAACATGATTTTCATAATAATTACGAAAATCAGATATCGTTGGAAAATCTCTATTTAACCAAGGACATTCACCTGACAAATAATCTTGTAAAGCTTCTTTCCATGACCAACGATATTTCCATGTGTTCCAATTAATAACCAATTTCTTATACTGGCTATTTTTATATGCAACATCATCATTAATGTGTCGCAAAGCCTTATTAAAAAATTTCTTATCTGCTTTAGTTGTCTTCTCCTGACATACCAGCGGATAATGCCTGTAAGATTTAGACATGATATTCATCTCCTTTCTTACATGACAATCACCACCTTTCTGACACAAATATATCATTCTTTATTTAACTTATCTTTCTTATCCCACAATTGATACTCCCCTATTTGATTGCATGTTCTGCAATCTTTTGCCCAGCCATACTTTTTACAAAAGCTTTCGGTTTTTAAAAGTCGTCTGCAACAAAATAAATTACATATAAAACAAAACACAGTTGATGCACCGAATTTGGTGAAGTAACCTTTTTCACAACAACACGGAACTGTACCCCATTTATTGTGTTTATTAAATTTTACTTTTATACCTTGTTTATTCATTTCAAGCCCCCATTGTGCCTCATGTTCATCGCTATGTACTTCTAGCCAATAGTTGGAATGACCGGATTTGAACCGACAATTTCTTGAACCCAAATCAAGCGTCTTACCAAATTAGACCACATTCCAATAATCAGCTATTTTCGTCACAAGGTTGCCGCCCTAAGATGCTTTCACCTCATCTAAGTCTTGCCTTCTGCCCTCAACAGGGTTTCTGCATCTCAAACTTAGCCTGCGCTTCCTTAGTTTTACAAAGGGGCTTATCCCTTAAACGCATTTCTAGTCACTAACGCTAATTGAACTCTCGACCATATTCTCAATGGCATAGCTACAAGATTGACGGTCTTTATAGTAGCCAAGCAGGTAACGGGAATCGAACCCGTCTATCCAGATTGGAAGTCTGGCGCACTAGCCTATGTACTACACCTGCATTTAGCTATTTCTTATCACTGAGGTTGCAACCCTAGAATGTTATACACATTGGTCTACGATTAAGGCAATTACCACATTCCATTCGCAGTCATGTCTCTATCTCGTTTTACACAAGCTATTACAACTTGCAACAATCATAGTCACTAACGCTCTTTAACCTCGACTGTATCATCAACAGCATAGTTATGAACTGATAAACTCATAACACTAAACGCATTCGTGTACTTTGAACTCTGCTTAGTGAATTTAAGCCTGTGCCTAGCACAAACTTAACGCCCTCAACGAGAGTCGAACTCGTCCCTCTACCGTGACAGGGTAGCGTCCTAAACCGATAAACGACAAGGGCAAAATGTGTTGTAAAGGAATCGAACCCTTATTATCTGAACCACAATCAGATGTCCTGACCATTAAACGAACAACACAGCGCCGTGTACAGGACTTGAACCTGTGCAACCATAATTAGTTGACCTAAGATTAGCAATCTCGTGCAATACCAACTCTGCCAACACGACATATAAGTGTGTCACACGGGATTTGAACCCGTGACCCTCAGATTAAAAGTCTGATGCTCTACCAACTGAGCTAGTGACACAAAAAATGTCTCTACTTGTAGGATGATTTTCAAGACAATAACAGATGTTTTGTTATTTTGATAATATATAATTTATTTATTGATACATATATAAATTATATATCTTTGATGAGTGGCAATTATTGTCCTCACCTTTCGGATGCAAAATCATCCGCAGTCAAACATCTTTAAATGTGGCTGATACATAATACATAGTTAAATAAACAAAATCAATAATTATAAAAAATAAAACAGATAGACCTTCGCCTTATTCTATACAGTCCGCTATTATTATGCTACATAGATGATAAGTCTGAACTTAAAGGAGCGACCTCTAAGCTTCTTACCACAGGATTTCTCCCCAATGCTATGACAGGACTTTCTACCTGCAACTTTCACCCATCATTCAGAATTTTATATTGGTTTAATTCATCCAATTTTCTCATTTCAACGCCTATGGGCTACTCGTCCGCTGTTGTGTGTTATAGTTGTATTTCTACAACATCATAGCGAAGGAGATTGATTGGTATTCCTTAAGCTGCTCAATCCCACCACAGGACTAAGACTTAAGGTTCTTCTCTTCTCAAGCGTCTATTGCTCTCCCCACACTGTTGCGGCATTATATTAAACTGTATAGATACACCATTCCTAACTATTGGTACTTTCCGTAACCTTCAAGCTCCATCTTCTTAATAAGTAGTGGACTTATCAATTATAATGTCACTTAAGTCCTATATTAAAAGGTATCCTTCTTAATACAGACTGCTCTAAGAATGTCCTAGCAGGGTGACAGCCCTTCTTCACTAGGGTATCTGTTATTTTTAATTACGGCTTATCTAATACTATTACTGATTATTGCAAGCAATTTCTCAATAATAATACCGATATCACCGATTCTGACTTAAAGGAATCGAACCCTTAATCTCCCGTATTTGACTACAGGTGTTTTACCACTAAACTAAATCAGGACAAATATAATGTAAGAAAACCGTTTTAACGGTCAGTAGCGGGAACAGGACTTGAACCTGTGACCTCAAATGTATTATTTTAGTAAAAGAACTTTATTAGAAAATTCATAATCTTTAGCCCAAACTATAGTTGAAATGCAAGAATTATTTTTAGGATTATCAATTCTTAATCTAAGATTGGTTTTTCCATTACATTCTTTAATATCTAATAAATAGCAAGTATTTAATTCTTCGCACCATATTGCGATATAATCAGCTTTGCCATCATATGTACTATATTCTATTTTAGAATATCCTATTCGATGTCTTATATCTACAACAACGCAACCATTTCTATAAGTTCCATGTTTTACTTGAACAGACTTAAATCCATATTTTGTATCAATTACTAAATCATATGGTTCATTTTGTCCAAAAGGAATTGAAACAGGTATATCATTTTTAATAAATTCTGATATAACAACTATCTCTGCTTTGTTTCCCATATTTTTGGGAGAATCCATGAAACATACCTCTCCTTTACTTAAATAATACATTTGCGAGCTGCCAGCTGCTCTATCCCGCAAATGGATTGTATTGGTGTCGAACCAATTCCTTCTGTTCTTCAGACAGACGCTTCTACCGAGTTAGCTTACAATCCTTTTATACTCCTATTGAATTTCTAAAGTCACTAAACATACTTAATCATCTCCTTTTTATTATGTTTTTTTATTTTCTTATATTATAATAGTGTATGATTACTTTCATTTATTGAAGAAAAATTGTATTTATTTAAGAACAATCTGAAAATATTTTTTAGTAAGCTAATTATCATCTCTATAAAATGATATACTAATTAAAAAATATAAGGAGTAGCCTATGGAAATCCAACAGCCTATTGATGTTATATGTCAGTTTTCATCTAATGGTACAATTATTCCACTTAAATTAAGATTCCCGGATGAAGACGGAGAAATGAATGAATACAAAGTATTATCATACAGACAGAATAAATCAACCCTAAACCATATAACATCTTTTGACTGTAAGATTAACTCTTATAATAAAGCTACAATTGTAACCATTTATTTTTCATCATATGAGAAAAAATGGTATAAAAATAAGATGTAATCATATTTATCTCTATTAAAGCAGATAACATAATTACATCTTATATTATTTTTTTATAAGTTCTAAAATGCACAAATAATTCTAATCTAGTTCAATTTCCTGATTTCTGTCATTATTATTCCCCTGCATATAATTATAAGATTTTTGTATTTTTCCGCTACAATATACTACTTCATCCCCATAATCAAGCGTTACATTAGTCGCAAAAGGTTCAGAAATATCTATATTTTTATTATTTAATGCTTCTACCTGACTATCAGAAAGTTCAGCTTCGATTATGACTTTGGTTTTATCAGACTGTTCCCTTTCATTGCAGATTCCAAAGAGATTATCAAATTCTTCCTTAGTCAGTGGTCTCTTAAGAAAATACTCATATTCAGGTTCACATAATATCTGCTTTCCATATGGGTCATTCTTATCAGCCGGCTTTACATAAAAATATTCCTGTCCTTTCTCATACGCCTGTTTTGAAAATTCATCTAAATCAGGATGTCTGTACCACTGCCTCTTTCCTTTATCATCTGTAACAATACATTCATTAGTAGTTCTGCATCTTAATAATCGTTTTAAATCATCAAAGTTTTCAACCAGAGCTTCCTTTTTCATTAGCTTAATAGTCTTCTGAAGTTCATCAATGCTCTTCTTAATATCATAATTATCCATATTATCCTCTCCTATCTAATTTTATCTTTCTATCTCTTCAATATCATGTATATTTTTTTAACTCTTCCTCTTTAACTTTTCATCTTTCTCAGATAAAAAATAGTTTCGGATTGAATCACAGGTTACTTCATTATCCTGATGGTAAACATGAGCATCAATCCAAGGAGCTTGTCCACATGTTATATCTGTAAGAAGAACTGCTGAATAATCCTTGAAATAATCAAGCAAATCATTAATAAGTTTTAAGTCCTTTTTAGATATCATCAGTTTAAATCTATTAATATTAGACTTATCTTTAGATGTAGGTATATCAAGACCACCCCATTGTATATATTTTCTATATACTTCCGGTATGACTACTCCAAAATCCCATGCAATTATTTTATCAGCAAATAATCTTTTATCTCTTGTAATCAACCATTCAGCCTGCAAAAGATACAATATCTTCTGAAGCTTAAGACATGATATACCATAGTCTTTAATATTACTGTAATATATTATATATTCGCTTAAATCCATGATATCTACCATTATGTCTGCTCTCCTTTATAAAATGGTAACTATTATTGCTATAACTATTATAACAAATGCTATTATAGTTGTTGTAATTCCAATCTTCTGTACAGATTTTAAATATCCCTGTTCATTCATCCCTAATTTTTTACCTTGTTCAATACCGTCACAATATCCTAATGTGTATTCATCAGTAAACCTAGATGCTTTTAATGGACATTTCTTTTTACAGTTACTCATGTTGTATTGCCTTCCTTATTTTTATTTTCATTAACTGATTTTTATGTAACAATTAAATCATCTATTTTTGAAGCATATGGTGTTATTATATCTCCATAAGTTATATCAAAGTCTCCTGTTTTACATGGCTGATTCATAAAAGTTATATATTCTGTATTAAATCTTTTTTCTTCGGTTTCTTTCTTGTCAGAATTAGTCCATTCGTGAGAATGCCATACTCCTTCAGCCCATTCATCACTTTCAAAAATAAATTCATCTTTATCAAAGAAATAATGTAAAGTTAATGCACATGCTGGCTTATCCTTTGTCATATGTGTCTCAATTGGAATATTAAGTGTTATATGCTGCTCTTTAAGACCTTCTGCCTGTAGTCCTATTTTTACATGCAGCATTTTAAGCCTCTGATTATCCAGTTTGAAAATGTATGGATATCCAACCTTACTTAATCTCCTGCCGTATTTCTTTGTAATAGTCTGATATGATTTATTAGGATATCTGTGATTGATAATCTTATCATTAAATATCTGTCCATCAAATTCAAAATCAAAGAAAAGATGGTCTGCATCTTCATATGGATAATAACATCCAAAATCGAATACAATACAACATTCATCTTCCTTTAGTTTTATCTCATTATTAAAAACTTCTCCAAACATACTTACCTCTCTAAATAATTATCTTCCTTAAGCTTTTCATAATACATATCAAGGGCATCTTCAATAATACTTGTTTCTTCCATATAACAAGATGAAAATGATGTACCATAATCATCTTTAAAATCATCTAATGCATTTAATATCTTTTCCTTATCTACCATAATACTTACCTTTCATAATCATTACCATCCTTACAATATGTTCTTATTGTATCTCTATTTAACAATTCTGGATTGTCAACCATATGTTATTCTGTCAGTCCAGTTTTCCTGAAACCAAATTTTATCACCTATTCTTACTTCGTTTTTGTTCATAATTTTGTTCATAAGCTACTCCTTTATTAAATATGGTTTTCCTTTTGCATCATACTTTAATGTAAGCATTATTTCTTCTACCTGACCTGTAGCCGGATTTTCCAGTACTGCGTATACTTTTGATGACTGTGCATCTTTAAATATCATTTTCCTTAACTTATTAAACAATGCATACCAAGTCATATTTTTCTCCTTTTACTGAATAACAGTCGTTCCGCTATGTGAAAACCAGTAACCAACTTCTCCGTTTTCCCATTTATCATAGAAGGCTTTTGGAAATGAAATATCCATCTCTTCTATAAAATGTTTTTCTATATATTCCTTTGACAGTTCATCTAATCTTGGATTTCTTAATAAATACTCCTTAAGAGAAGCCTTTATTCTTTTTCTTAACCAGTCATAATCATATTCTATTACTGTATATGCAATGTTTGGGTTAAGAATCCAATTACTCTTTTCCTGTGCATTCTCATATGCTTTGATACATGATACTGATATTTTTTTATCAAGCTGCACAGATAAATCATATAAGATATTCAAATTGAATCTCTTAAGATAATTTTCAACTAATTCCTGATAATCATTGTCTTTAAAATCAATTCTTATAATCATAATATCATCTCCTTTAACATTTAAGTTCTACATAGTAGAAGCGTTTGTACACATCATATTAAAATAAATCTCCCTGCTTAATGGATTGGCATATATCGCATCAATTGTACCATTCATCCCGGTTTCCTGTTTTAAGGAGTCTATAGTGATACCATAAATCCTTGTAAACTGGGAATAACTCTTACTAAGCACGGCATTTGATATATTATTTTCCTTCTTTGCCATATATGCAGCTAATTTATAAATCTTATCCTTATATTCTTTAACAGTGCAGTTCTTAACTTCTGACTTAATGATTTCTTTCATTTCAGCTTCACTACATGTATTATTTCCCCAAAGTGTTGAGTTGTTAGATTTAAAGGATTGTACCGGTTGTGATACAGGCTTGATTGATGTTCTCTTTTCAAGGTTGTCTATACGCTCTGCTAAATGAATATTCATACTCATAAGCTCATCCATCTTCTTTAATAACACTGAATTTGCCATACCAAGGTCTTCTACCATTGCAAGCAGGTTCTTATTGATTGTTTCAATATTATCTATTACATTCAGACTCTCAAAGGACTTATACTTATCTTCCTTAAAGACATTATCCTTATTTTCAATATCATTTTCTGTAATGTTATCTTCTGTATTTGAACCTGGATGGAGTGTTACTATTGGTACTTCCCCACATGCATCCTTTACATCTTCATATGTAGGTTCTTTTACATAATCACTATTTTCTTTAAATGCCTGCCTTCCTAACCTCTTATTAAGACACTCCCCTGATACTCCTACAAGTAACATAGGAGAACAATCAAGGACATTACATATCTTCTCAAGTGTTTCAACAGAAGGATTTGCCCTGCCTGCTTTATAATCACAGATTGTACTGGATGAACGCTTAATTGCTCTGCATAAATCAGAAAGGCGAATCTCTTTATTATCAAGACACTCCTGAAAATAATCACTGTTCCATTTAGCTTCAGGAATACTTGTAGCTTTATAATCACTAGGTTTCTTCTTAGTCTCATTAATAGCTGTTTTAGGATTTATCCCTAATAAAGAACAAATTTCTTCCAGTTCTGACATGACTATTGTTTTCCTACCATGAATTATTAAAGATAATTTATCTTCTCTTATATCCACCATCTTACATAAATCAGACTGGGTAATATTATTATTCTTAATTGCGTTTTGTAATACTGCTCCTTTTACATACACTCTTGTTGTATCAGTATATTTATCTGTATTTTCCATGTACTATTTCCCCTTTTAATCTAAATTAATATGTTCCTTATACTTAAATAGTGTGGAATTACTACATAAAATTAACTATTTTCTTTAAATAAAAGCAAAAAAATAGACTAGGAAATAATTTTCCTAATCTATTGCATAATCAATATTATTTTACTTTATATTCATCCTTTATGAAATCACAAGCATTCTTTATACTTTGCATATGGAGTACATCATATCCATAATAACCCATTTGCCAATCATATTTAAGCAAATTCGCCGGTTCACAATCATCCTCATATATCCACGACATAATCAGATATCCGAGCCAGTAAGCCACTTCTTCATCTGCCAATGTTGTATCATCATCTATAGGTTTTATATTATCTTTATTAAGTGTATCAAGGATTTTACCAGCTATACATCTATCGCCTTGGGAATGTAATGTGTAATCATACTGATATGTCTTTGCTATATCAGACTTAAGATATTCATAAATGAAGTCTACTATTGATAGCTTATATTTACTGTTTACAGCACGACATGCCCTTGCAAATGATTTAATAATAGGTCGTTTTAATTCTTCAGGACACATTTTTCCATGTAGGATAATTTCATCATCTTCCATAACCATCTTCCTCTCTTTCTCTTTTTAATCTATCCTGTATTTTAAGTTCTTTTAATTTTTGAGAAGCTTCAATTCTTTGCTTTGAAGATAACTTTCTGATAATATTGGCTTTATCATTTGGAATTTGTCTTGCTTCAATAAATTGACACTGTTCTATTGCAGTATTTGTTTTAAGGACAATCTGATTACTATGATTAGTATTCATATTATTTATTCCTCTACAATCGTATCTTCCTCATACACAGGGTCATAGGTTTCTTCTTCATAATTATCATCCTGTGTATCATCCGTATACTCAGTATCTTCTTCAATGGCTTCTTCTGCGTATACATTATCTGTATCTACATCTTTAGCAGGAGGATTAATAAATGTATATACAACAATGGCAAGTCCTACAATAAGACCGACAGCCATGATTTTTATTGCTGTCTTTGCCAGATTAATTATAATTCTTATTCCTACAACCACTAATATGCCTGCTATTAATATTATTAATGCTGTCTGTCCAATCTGTCCTAAATAATCCTTTATATTCATAATAATCACCTTGCCTTTTTATATCTCTATCTTTTTCTATTTTTTATCTTTAATTATCATCTTCTACTTAAGTAGTGTGGAATTATTACATAAAATTTTTAGAAAACTACCATATATTGTAAAGTTTTTTATTATACACTACAATTTGTAGGTATTAATGTAAAATTGCAACATCCTTTATAAGCAGAATATATATAAGCTATGTTCCTTACCCCTCTTATTATACTTTAACGCCTGCTCTTATTCTTTATTATATCATAACTCCTATTATAATAGTGTAATTTCACTAATAAAAAAGAGAGCCATATCAACTCCACTCCATTGATACAGCTCCCTGCGTTTTATATAGTAATTTACTAACTTCACTGATTAATTTACATACTCGCCTTTATCATTTGTTTTATAGTTCTTATTAAACCATGCACTATTTATATCCTTTGCATTATCCCTTGTTATATAAGTTCCTAATGCTATCTTGGTTAATGCATTTGCATCTGTACGGATTGAATTAGCTGATATGAAGCTTTGTAATGTTACAGGCTTTCTTTTACTCCAGCTTGAATACAAATTTACTTCTTCATCACCGTTTAATGAACCGGTAATTTTGTATTCTTCTCTGTATTTCTTGGCAGCTTCTTCAGATAACTCACCTGTACATAAGACACTCTTATTAAAATCCGGTTTATCATCTTTCATATGTGCTGTCTTTGCATAACTTTTATCCTTTGTAAAGAATGTAAATGCAAATCCCGGTCTTACAGGGCTATCTAATACCTTAATCATACTCTCATATCCGATTATGATGCTTGTATCATATGTCTTATCTGTAGCTTTCTTATCCGCTGATGCAGTTGTATCTACTGTCCTCTCTTTCACACTACCATCAATTTTCTTTTCCAGTAATGTTACTCTCTTTACAGCAGTTCCCCCATTTGCCCTGAAATTAACGGTATATCTGTTTTCCTTCCAAAGCATTGTATAAGCAACAGCATCACCCTTAACTGATGTAAGGTTTGTACCAATATCAGATACCTTACTAACATCATCAGTTTCATCATAGCTTCTGTTAAGACTGTTTAGATATATAATATCACTCTTTTCAGTCTTGCCTACATTCTTAAAGCCTGTTGTTGTCCAGCCTGTTAAATCCGCAAATGCTGTACTGTCAGGAATACTCCATACTTTATCATATACTAATACTGTTTTATAATATCCTGTATATGTATCATATACCCACTTATTTGTATCAGACGATACTGTATTATAAGTGTTTATGTCTTCTGTAGCCTTAACTGGTTTATTCGGATAAACCTTTAATGTATAAGCATTTGGAGTCCATTTAGCATATAATGTATCGTTTCCTTTAGCTTCCCATTCTCTTAAACTCTCTGGATTGACACTATTATCTGTACCTATTACAGTCTGTTTATCTTCATCTATGATATTGCTTCCAAGAGCAATTTCATGTGACCAGTGCATTGATACTCCATCAGTGTCACTTTCTGTATCGTGATACCCGGTTCTTTCTGCATGTACATTTGTAAGATTATAAGTATTTCCCTTACGGATAAGCTTCTGTATGGTATTCTGTCCATTCTCTTGTATTAAACCATCATTAGCATTTAATGTTAAACTACAAAATGTAAGGTCATTGTTAGGAGTAACATTTCCGTTTGCATCTACTGCTATTGTTGTTTTACTTATATTCCCTGCCTTATCTTCAGCAAATATATAGTATGTAACTGCTTCTCCTACAGTCCTTACAAGATTAACTGAATACCCTTCATCTTTTACAATCTCTGTTACTGTACGGCTGTTACCATTTCCATTATAAACAGGATTCTTACCAAACCAGTATGCTGCTATATCACTACCGGTCTTCTCTCCATGCTTCCTTATATACTCTAAGTTCTTGCCTTCAAAGTCTTTATCTGTTAAGTCAGCATCAAGGTCATATAGATTAAACTTAATTGTCTGGCTGTCTGCATCCTTATTACTTACATCCGTTATAACAACTAATGGATTTATGATATCTTTCCATATAGCGTAATAGGTCTGCGATTCAGTAACTTTAAGCGTATTAAATCCGGTTACTGCTTTACTGTCTGTACTCCATCCAAGGAAATCAACTCCATTTCTTTTAGTTACAGGTGTAATACTCTTTCCTGCTTCATTAATGCTAATGTATGTACTCAAGGTCTCCGGTACTGATGTAAAATCTGATTCAATTACATTTTTTTCGTCTGATGATACAATGTTATTCTTATTTGTATTTAATGTTGTCTGATAAAACGTAATGGTCTTTTTGCTTACCTTTCCGTTCTTATCTTTAACACTAAATATATAAGTACCTGATGCATTTACTTTTCTTGTAAATGTTACTGAACCATCAGCGTTACATGTAACCTTTTCATATTTTTCATCTTTTCCAAAGCTTATATAATCTATACCGCTTCCGTAATCCCTAGCTGTAAGTGTAACTGTCTGTGTGGCTGCAAAATCATTTGTACTGCTTATATTAATCTCTTCCGGTGCATTGTCTTCCCACACTGCATAAAGATTAACCGTACCAAGATTAACAGTTGTAAGGTTCTTTACAGACTGTCCGTAAGAAAAATCTGCTGTTCCATTACCGTTCTTACTTGGCTTTGTCATCCAGCCTGACTTTCTTGTATAACCTGTAAGAGTAAATCCGTTATTCCTTAAATTCTGACTCTCATCATAAATAAATGTCTGGCTTTCAGTGCTTCCTATTACGTTACTTATTGACTTAGGCTCTACCGGCTGATTTTTATTATATACAACCGTATAGCTGTTGTTTGTAGCCTTAACTCCAAGATAAACATTTCTTGCAGGCATATTAAACTTAATTGTCTGTGAATTATATGTTGTATTGTCTGTTAAGATACCGTCAACACCTGAATTGTTTCTGCTATACCAGCCTGTAGGATACTTACCTGATGAAGCACATTTATCTGTACCATGCCAGTGATATCCGACCTTTAAATTAGCCGTAAGTGTTACCTTCTGCTCATATTCATATGTCTTTAATCCGCTTACACTGCTTATTCCGTTACCATATTCAACATTGGCATTTACGTTACCACCATTTATTGTATATGTATTTCTTGTATAATACACATCAATTACTGTTGTACCGTCAGGCTTCACATAAGCCGTTCCTTCACTTGGAAGAACTCCTTTATATGTAAATCCTTCCAGTGTCCTTACAACAGGCTTTACCCAGCTGTATGCCTTACCGCTTAAATATTCAGCATCATACATTGTATAATTGCTGTCATTTAAACTGTTTTCATTATAAGTCTTACTGTCAGTATTAACATTCTTCTTCCAGTGCCTTACAAGATACTTGGTATCTTTTGCATTTATTGTAACTGTTACAGTTTTGCTTTCAGCCGGCATTTTAAAGTTTACATTACTGTTATCAATAATACTATATCCGCTTTCAGCTGTTGTGATAATGCTTATACTGCTTCCATAGTAAACTTCATTACAGTAATCAGTAACTTTATTTCCTACAACAGTTCCATTTACAGTAACAACCGCTGTACCGGCTGTATGTCTGTCTTCTGCTCCTGTTATCGAATTTTTTACTACGTCTACAAGATTTCCCCTTAGTGTTCCATTTATAAGTCCGTTAAGGTCTAATGTATATTTGTTTCTTGTATAGTAATATTTTACTACCGTAGTTCCGTCACCTTTAATTGTAACAGTCTGTGTACTTGGGCTTGTAAAACCTTCATATGTTTTGATTGCCGGTGTAACAGAAGTATCTGTTGTGCCTTTGAAATTATCTGTATCTGCAAGTGTATAAGTTGTTCCATCAAGGTTCATCTTATAATGCTCAACTTTATATGGTGTATCTGTTTTTGCAGTCCACTGAGCTGTAAATGTATTATCATATGCAGTTAAAGCCTGTGATATGGTATACTCTGTATTGGCTTTATAAACCTTTCTATCTACCAAACTGTACCATCCTGCAAAAACATAGCCCGGTCTGCTTACAACAGGAAGTGTAAACTTCTTGTCTTTCCACTGAGCTGTTGCAGTTATTTTATCTCCATTCTTCGTTGTAAGATTCTTAAGCTTAGTGCCTGCTGCATATGTCTTACTTAAAATATTCCAGTGTGCAAATTCCAGTGTTCCATTAAATCCTGCCGGTGCTGTTACCTTATCCCAGTCACGGTCAGTAGTTGGTGTACTGTATTTTACAGTATAACTTCTTCCTGTAAATGGATTGGAAATAAGTGTTACATCCTTATTGTACTTAATGCCACTCTGTATTACATCATCCTTAGCATTATTAGTATAACCTTTAGTATATACAATTGAATATTCAATTGGTGTCCATGTAGCAGTATAAGTTCTATTTCCTATACTTCCATGATTAATTGTAACTATCTTGGATGTTCCTGTAATATCCGTTCCTGTCCATCCTGCAAATATATATCCTGTTCTTGTTGGATTATTAAGTGTAAATGTAGGTGTTTCTATATTATAAGTATCTGGATTAGTCTTACCATTTAATGTACCACCATCTAAATTATAAATGATATTATATTCATCTGCTGTCCAGAATCCCCAGAAAACAAACTCTTCATCTGCATCTGTGTCACTTCTTATCCATGAATCATTCATTTCAAATGTAAGTCCGCTATTATTATACGGATACCAGTTTGAAACATCTGAACCATACAAGTCACTTCCATCTGTAGTATGCCAGTTACCATCATAACAGAATACTTTCTTATCAGAGCTTCGTCTTACATACCAGTAACTAAATGTATGCCCTGTATATGTAAATGCATTTCCATCTGCCAATGTGAATGAATCACCATAATGTACTGTCTGTGAAGGTATGCTTCCTGCACCAGTGACTACTTTGTATGATATCTTGTAATTTATAGCATTCCATCCTGCTTTTACTGTTACATTTCCATCATATCTCCAATGATAATCTGTATCATAACTGTAAAGGCTTGAATTTTTTATTGCTACTCCGTACTTATTATATACGCTTTCGCTTCCCAGATACCAGCCTGTAAATCTATAGCCTCTTCGTGTTGGTATATCACCATTCATGTAACAGAAGTCATTTATATTCCATCCAACTGACACGGTGTTTCCATTCTTCCACTCTGCATTATAAAGATTATTGCCGGGATTCTTTAATATACCGCCATTTGGGTCAAATGTCATTGTATACCATTTAATCTCTGTCTTAGCTGTAAGTACCGTATCTTTATTAGGCATTGTATATACAAAGCTTAAATCATCAGATACCTTAACATCTCCATTGTACCATCCCTTAAATACATAACCGGTATTAAGAACTGCACTTACCTGTACACTGCTCCCAATGTTTACAACAGTCTTTGTAGCATGTGACGTTGTTTTTATTCCCACATCACCTGTTGTCTGTAAATTAGCTGTCTTAGGAGCTTCCTTTTTCCATGTAGCAGTAAATGTAACTGTTGCTCCGTCTGTTGCAGTTAAATTCTTATAAGATGTACCAGTCTCTTCTATCCATGTTGCTGCATTGTGTCCTGAAGCAGTACTGTCATACCCTATAATTGTCCATCCTGTAAATGTATATCCTGATTTTGACGGATTATCTATTGTTACCATTGTATCATAGTCTGCACTTGTCGGATGTGATGTACCATATGTACCACCATCTAAGTTGTATGCTATCTTATAATTATTTGCCTGCCATCTTGCATACAGGTCTACTGTTGCTCCATCTTCAGTTGTAAGATTCCAGTTTTTCTCAGTCCAGTCAGGATATTCAGTCTTCGTATTATTACATGGTGCTGATACTGTATTACCACCTGTTTTTTCCGTATACCAGTTACTTCTGCTTACCAAATGATATCCCTTAAGTGAATATACGTCAGGTGATAACATATCCTGCAAATCATCATATTTAAGTTCTCTTGAAAAGTATCTGCTATTGCTGTCGTAAATGTATGATGATATTCCATTCCGATGAAGCACCTGTAATGTACTTTCTGTATTTTCAGGTACGTTTGCGTTAAGTCTTACATCATAACTGATTCCAACTCTTGAAAAGTGAGGTGACAGAACATAACTTGCCTTGCCCTTTCCAATGTCATAGTTATTCTTGTATGTAAGTTTTCCTAATCCGTCTGTAAGGTAATTCCAGTTTTTATGATGCCATCCATTAAAGATATACTTATATCCGTTATTGTCCGGAATACTTACTGTTACCTTTAAATCAGGATTTGTGCCTTCTTCATAATCGTGATACTCGCCGTCTGTTCCCTTATAAAAGAAACAGCTTCCATATACCTGATACAGACAGTTATCCATGCCATCATTAATGCTGTTGTTGATTGTTACCGTCAGACCGGCTGTATTAGCAGGGGCATTGTCTGTGTAATTAAACACTGTTGTATATCCCATCCAGTGCGGATAAAGATTAACAATTCCACTGTTGTCCTTTGATATCTCATACAAGTTGTTATAAATCTTTTTTCCCCTGCCTATATCAGTACCGCCTGATGCTGATGTCCACCAGTTATACAATACCTTGGTAGGATTCTTTGTCTTATCCTGTACAAAATACTTGTCTGTTACTTTACTGCCTACTGATTCATAATTATTAGCACTGAAGAACTTATTTACTCCCGGAAGGTAATTATTTTCATTCTGTACAAATGCCTTTGAAAAATATCTGCCGTTCTCATTCCATGCCCATCCTTCAGTTGATGCTGTTTCTGTCAGTTTTGTCAATTCTGATGACGGGATATCGCCTGTGTTAAGACGTACTGTATATGTGTTTGCTTTCCAGTGTGCATATACGGTTAAATCATTAGTTCCCTGCCACTGATTATTTTTCCAATAATTACAGTCATTATTACATTTTCCTGATGCATCATATACCATTACGCTTGCATTGCTGTCATTAGGTGTTGTCCACCATCCGTCAAATGTATAGCCTGCTCTTTCCGGTATATCATTACTCATTGATGAATATGTATCTGTACCATATGTTACCGTAACTTTATTACTGTAATTTCCGCTTGGGTTATTGATGCTTGTTCCCGGAGTCTTTAATTCTCCACCATTTGTATTAAATGTTATCTTATTGTTTGAATTGTACTTTCCTATGCCTATGATGTAGCTGTAAGTCTGTGTCTGACCTGCTGCAATTGTTCTGTTCTTCCATGCAATTGAAAAACCTGAATCCAATTCACCTTCTCCTGATGTTCCGCCATGCTTATACTTGTTATAATTCGTTGCCTTATCACCAAGTACATTGTTTAACCATACATGCTCTTTTCTGTATACAAAATGTCCTATATATACTGCATCCGCATCAGTTACATATCCCGGTACATCCTTCGCATATACATTAAGTGTTGCTGTAGGAACTGTGCCACCATGATACTTGCTTGATGTTTCACAGTACATGTTTGTCATTGTAAAGCCGTTACCATTAAAGAATGTAGTTGCATTATCATCATCTGCAACCTGTATATCACTGCATGTTGCCAGTGATATTTCTTTTGCATATGAATTGGTGTTCTTAACGCTTATGTTAATCTGTAAGAACTTATCTCCCTTTATCTGGACAGGTACAATTGCAAGATTTGAAAGCTTTATTCCTTCAAATTCATCCCTGTACCAGTCGTCAAATCTATCTCCATTTGCATATGAGGACTGTCCATACCAATAACTGTTATTGCTGTCTTCTGTCCTTAACATTATTTCATAACCGCCGAAGTCTTTATCTTCCTGATTATCTCCATAGCAGGTTTCCCTGTACCTATTTTCCTGTAGCTTATAGTAAATTGAATAAACCGGTGCAGGAGACCTTCCAAGGTCATCCCTTAAATTACTCCAAGATGCTTCATTTCCATTGCTTGAATGATAATGTTTTGAGCTTGTTACGAGGTTATCCCAGTCATAAGACACATCTGCTGAAGATGATGCAGATGTATATATGTCCACGTTTCTGTTATTGTACATTGTCCATGTATCATAGCATAAGCTTCCTGATGTATATGTATAATCAGTCCAGTCTTTATTTTCCTGCCTTGAAAAGAATGATTTGATTGTTGCACCATTCTTAAGCTTGACATAAGTATAAGCCTTAGAACCTGCCTGAAATGTCTTTGACCCGCCTTTTTCCCACCTGTAAATACCATCTTTATCAGTAGCAACCCATTCAACGCCATCATCCCAGTTAAGTGTTAAGGTATAAGTCGTGGCTGCATATGCAAGTGTTCCTGAATCAATAAGTATGCCTGATACAACACTCATTACTGTTGCGATTATCATTAACAGTGTCTTAAAAGTTCTCTTTAATTTCATAATTTCTCTTTCTCCTTCCTGCTAAGTCTTTCTCCTAGCTGACTTGGCTATATTAAGCCTGTATTACAATAGTGTAAGATATTATTTTTTAAAGGATAAATTTACATATCTATTTTAAAAAATCTTCCTACAACTACTACATCTTATATATGACAGACACTATAATCATTTTTGATGATTTTTATGTAAAAATGTCTGCCTATAATAATTATGTTACATTTTTTAGTATCTTTATGTGTTGCATTAAGGCTTTTTTATTATTCAGAGCATAAAAAAACTGCCTGAAATTAATCAGACAGCCTATAAACTTATAAAATAATATTCTTATTGTTATTCAAAATTTAATAAAAAAATCAACTTGTTCTTGTTAAAACTTCTAATAAATACAATTCATGTGCAATAGATAAAATATTAATATTTCCTTCAGATACAGCAAAATAAATTTCATTTGAATAATTAGTTAAATAATCTCCATGATTAACTAAGTTATCTGACGGTATTTTAATTTTTTCATCATACTTTGCTACTAAAATACCTGCTTGAGCTTTATCTATTTTATTTTCTTTTTCTTTTTGCTTTATCACGGAAATTGCAAATGCTCTAACCAAGGATAATCCTACAGTAATTGCTAACATTTCATTAATTGCTAATGGAATAGTATCTCCATCAATTTTTTTAACAATTCTCATTGGTCGTATTGTAGCTATAGCAATCATATAACATGCCGCCACTTTATGACGGTCTATTTTTCCATCAAAGGACTTCATATAATTATTTTTGCAATAATTATTTAATGAAACATATTTATTCCAAATTTCTTCTTCAACATTAGGTATTATTTGAATATAGTTTCCGTATATTCGTTGATAATTTCTGATTTCTTTTTGAATCACGGTATCCCAAATTTTAACATAGCTTTCTTTATCTGGATGCATTTCTTCCATTTATTTTTTTCTCCATTATTTAAAAATTTATTGAGAATTTATTCCATTTGTTAATTTTAAATATTTTACTGCTTCTCGAATTGAAGCATCACTGTTTTCTAAACAACCTAAATAAATATTTTGAAATCCGTTATCTTTTAATTGTTTTGCATTATTGCTAGTAACTATGAAAGATGTAATTATGACAATTAAAATAAGAATTGCAATTCCAACTATTGTAATAATGATTTCCATTGTTTTACTTATTACCTTTCCTTTCTTTCAATTCCGTTCTTAATATTTCAGTAATTAAATTTTCTCTTATTGATGTAAACACTACTTGAGTTAAATCCTGAATAGTATATGATACCGCAGGAAGAAATAACACAGATTTGATTATTTTTAAAACCATTCCACTAAAATTAGAAAAATCAGCCTGAATCATGCAAAAACAAATTGGACTTACTAAAATACATAACCATTCATTAATCATAGACCAAATAATCAAAAATATAGGCTTATATGATTCATTCTTATGCGATAATCCGTCAATAATTTTATTTATTAAAAATACAAATAATGTTACAAAATAAGCTTTATTATCACCATTTAAAGTCATTAACATTAATAAAAGTGATATCAATAAGAAAATAACCCTGAATACACTTAAAATTTCATTTTCTTTTTCCATTAGTATTTTTCTCTCAATATAGTATTTTAAATTGCTTATCATAATTATTTTATGCTGATTTGAATTGGGATATCCTTATTTTAAAAGGATTTTTCTGGAATGTTTTAGAATATTATTTATTTAACAAAATAGTCGCTTATTCTTATGCAAACAAAAGTTATTAATCTTTAATAACAATATATAAATATTAAATGATATTCTATTTTTTTAAATAAATATATATAAATCACGATAAAAACAAATATATACAAAAATTGCAAAAACTTAAAAAGCCTACTAAAAAATATCCTAAAGAAATATCCAAAAACAAAATCCAATACTTAACCGAATAAAATAAATTATAAAATCAAACAAAATTTCTAAAAATTATTTTTCATTGTCGTTTATATCCTTTAGACCGTGCTATAGTTAGCTTATTCATATATATGCACCTCCTTATAACTCATATAAATATATATAAGTTTTTATAATATTACCATGATATCTAATATTTTACAATGATTTTTTTATTAAATTGCATAAAAATAAGAGGCTATGATGATTCACAACCCCTTACTTATTGTTTTATATATTTTATCTATCATGGTCTGAGATAGCGGAATGCTACTTCTGTATAGTTACCAATTTCTTTCTTCTAAAATAATTATATTCACCATATTAATAATTTCCTATGCTGTATGAATATCCCCATATGTTTTTCTCATAATATTGTCTCCTTTGCTATTATCTTTTTATCAAGAGACTGCCATTTCTGACAGTCTCATTGTTTCGTTATTATTCTATTTATTCATTAGATATCATAATAAATAAGGATATAATATTCAGCATGTAAAGTATCCCAACAAGGATAATCTACATATGTGTATCCGGGTATATGCCAGCTTCCAACCCCTTCATCCTCATCATCATCTATAATATACATTTTCACTGACTTAGGTTTAATTTCATCAATTATTTCTTCTGAACCGTCATCATATCTTACCTTAATATTAATTAATGCTCCGTTAAGCATAAGGCTTTCTGCTTCTGATTCAGTGATTTCACCGTTAATATATTTCTTAAAAATATATTCACCAACTCCACCTTCTGTATCTTCATATCCGTCACTTGTTCTGAAATTCATCATACAATATACTGGTGTTTTAGTCTGCACATCAGGTTCTTCTGGCTCAGGTGTTGGCTCAGGAGTAGGTTCTGGCTGTGGTTCAGGTTCAACTGGTGTAGGTGTTGGTTCAGGAGTAGGCTGTGGCTCTGGAGTAGGTGTTATCAGCCTTGCTTTCTTCTTCCTTAGCTGTCTCTACTTCTTTAATTACATCTTCTGATACCTTTACATCTGAAGTTTCTGAACTACCAGTGCTTTCTTCTGCTTTCTCAGTCTTAGTATCTGTTGTAATCTTGATTTCAGTACCATCTGCCTTTACAAGTGTTCCTGCATCCTTTACCTTCACATCTGTTACAGTAATCTTATCATCTTTAACATTCCCCTTACCTGTGAATGTCACCTTATTACCTGCATTGTCAGTAACTTCTATTTCAGCACTTCCATCTGCCTGTACTACTGCTTTACCCTCAAGTGTTACAGTATTACCATCTGTATCTGTTGCTGTAAATGTTACAATGCCTGTCTTTGTCTTAGCTGTATTATTATTATCAGCTACACTTGGCTGTTCCTGTTTAACCTGTGTAGCATCAGTGTTACCTGCCTTTTTATTACCACAAGCTGTCATTCCAAAGGCTACTGTAAGTACTGCCATTGCTATTACTGTTGTTTTAAATATGTTCTTTTTCATATTGTGTATCCTTTCTACTAAAAAGTGGCTATTTATTTCTTATATGTAAATAGTGTATAATTACTAACTTTTTTTGGACTAAATTATGATATTTTGAAATATTTTTTTAAAATATTTATCCCGTTTTCATATAATATAATATACTGTAATAAATCAAGTTCGTCAAGTTTATTTATTACCATTCTTTTAAGGCAGTCTGAATAAAAAATAGTGTAATATATTTTATATATTATATATCGTAATTACTTTAATTACCTATTATTCTTACCCTTATCCCTCTCTATACCAAAACCTTACATATCCATTTTCTATCCCAATATACACCATACTTTTTTCTTTAATCTACAACATATATTATAACAGATAGTCTGAAATTATTTTACTTTCTTACTATGTTTCTTTTGCATATTAGGGTTTCTTATATTACCTATCTTAAACCTATTATACATCAATTATATCAAATAAATAATAAAAAAGGGAGTAGACAAATATATGTTACTCCCATACTTAATACTAATAAATAATATCAGTTTTTTATCTTTATTTTAAATATTTTTCCAGCTTTACCTGAAGCTTATTTTTCTCTTCTGTAAGTTGTTTAATTTCTCTTTCCTTTTCATTTATCATTTCCTTTGCTAGTATCCTTATACTTGCCTGCTTCTTATCTTCATAAGCGTATTTTGCCATTCCTTTGCCATATTTTGAAGACGCAACATGGTAAATAACTGTAGTATTCATATCTTCATTAACATTTTCAATTTCTATTTTCCCATTTTCATATAATGAAACATCTATAATCTTTCTCATACTCTCCACCTGCCTATTTTATCCTTTTTAAAAGTGTCCGCCTGTTCCTATGTTATATTCAGTACTATAAGATGTATGGCTATTGTTAAGATTACCGGTAGCTGACACATCAATTTTCATTATTCCGGTAACTATAGCTATCATCATTATTAATAAACAGATAACGCTTACTCTAAAGCTTGGCATTATTTCATCATCTTCTGAATAAAATCTTTTCATGTATAAATTCTCCTTTAATACAATATTCTTGTTACATATAAGTAGTGTAGAAATACTAAAAAAATCCCCCTTTTTTTACAAAAGAGGGAAGTTTTTATCTTTTTTTTATAAATTTTTATTTTTCAGAACCGGTATCTGAAAATGCTGTATCAAAAGCATTATCAATCTTATCAGAATTAACAGCTTCAGATGAACCATTTGGGATACCTGCGTCTACACTTGCAGTAGCATTCATCCCCTCCGGAATACCTGTAAAACTAATATTCTTTGTTGTCTTTGCATCATATGTATTAGCCTTCATTACTTCTGTAAGGTCAAAACCGGTTGTTTCCTTAACGGATTCAATTGTCTTTGCAAGTACTGATGGTACATTACTGCTAAATGAACCTACTCCGGTTTCACCATTACCACTGTCAATAATTGTTACCTTATCAATAGCTTCTAATGGCTTTGCAATTGCTCCTGCCATCTCTGGAAGTACCTTGATAATCATTTCAGTCATGGCAGCCTTACCATACTTAGCCATTGCATCTGCTTTCTTCTCCATAGCTTCAGCTTCAGCTAATCCCTTTGCCTTAATACTTTCAGCATCAGCAACACCTTTTGCCTTAATACTCTCTGCTTCTGCAAAACCCTGTGCCTTTACCGCTTCAGCTTCCTGCTCCTTAGCAAATCTGTCTGCTTCTGCCTGTGATTTCTTAGCTTCTGCCTGCTTCTGAATTTCAAACTGCTTTGCTTCTGCTTCCTTCTGTCTCTGATAAAGTTCTGCATCTGCCTTCTGCTGTGCTGCATACTTTTCAGCTTCAGCCTGCTTACGGATATCAGCATCAAGTGTCTTTTCCTTAACAGTGATTTCCTTTTCTCTTAATTCAATTTCCTTTTCCTGCTTTGCAATATTAGCATTGGCAGTAGTAATTTCAATTGTCTTTCTCTGTTCCTGCTGCTGGATTTCATATGCCGCATCAGCTTCAGCCTTCTTGACATCTGCTGCTCTCTTTAATTCCTGCTTCTTAATCTCAAGTTCATTATTTCTTTCTGCAATAGCTGTCTCAGCTTCAATCCTTGCATCATTAGCCTGCTTTTCAGCATTAGCCTTTGCAACTGCAATATCTCTTTCAGACTCAGCTCTTGATATCTGTGCTGACTTACTGATGCTTACAACTCTGTCAATACCAAGATTTTCAATAACATTACCTTCATCTGTAACATTCTGAACATTAAAACTTACAATTTCAAGACCCATTCTTTCCATATCAGGAGCAGCATTCTCCTGTACCTTTTCAGCAAATAACTTTCTGTCCTGTACAATATCCTCAAGCTTCATCTGTCCTATAATTTCACGGACATTACCTTCAAGTACATCTACAACTGATTCTCTGATATAATCTGAATTTTTATTAAGGAAGTTACTTGCAGCCTTTCCAAGCATTTCAGGTGATGAACCAATCTTAATCTTTACAGCAGAATCAATATTAACATTGATATACTCATTTGTTGGTACTGATTCCTTTGTCTTGACATCAACAGAAATCATCTTTAAATCAAGTTTATCAACTCTCTGTAAAAATGGTATCTTAAGTGATGACCTTCCAATTACATACTTAGGTGTCTTTCTAAGTCCTGATACAATAAGTGCCTTGTCTGTTGGAGCTTTAATATAACTTGCAAATAATAACGCAATTAATACAACTGCTACAACTCCAATAATAATTCCAATTTCCATACGATTTTTTCCTTTCTTCTATAATTATATTTTCGTATACTTATATAGTGTGGAATTACTAACTTTTTTCAGGCAAAAACCATATGATATTAATATTATTTTTGAAATTTATAAAAAAACAGTTAAATATTTTCTTGCTTTATCACAATTATAATCATGTATAATTTTAGCTATATAATCCTATTACAGTGAAATAACAAAAGCAGAATAATAAAGAATTGCTTCAGTATTAATCTAGTCATTCTTAATAAAAGAAACACCCCAATAAACAGAAAAAAAGAAGAGATATAAGTACCAATTTATTATTAGTACAAAACCTCTTCTTTTTATTTTAATATTAAAAATATAAACCTTAATTTCTTTCTTCATCTTCCCATCTGTCATCGTCTTTTTCTTCATCTATTTTAGAGGATACAGCGTTTTCCCCTATCTGTGAACAAATATCATCTATCCGTGAACAAATAATATCATATTCATTGTCTACTTGTCTTAAAAGTCCGTCAACCTTATTAAAATAATCTTTCTGCTTTATAATATTAGGAATATCTTTTCTTATTTCAGTATTATAAAAATCTATGTTATGTCCGCAAAACATTCTTAAATCAAATACTGTCTCTATTAAGTCTAAACACTGGTCTTTTGTCAGGCTTTTAAATTCATTGTATTCCTTCTTATATTTTCCAACTATTCCGACTTCTAAAAGCCTTGATGTAGAAACCATACATTTGATATTATTAAGCTTAAAATGTATTGAATTTGAATAAAGCTTTATATCTGTACTTTCTGGGAATATATTTTTTATCAGACAAGAACAAAGTGTTTTATTACTTCTAATTTCATCTATTTCCATAAGTTCATGCCATTGTTTTTCATTAGGAGCAAACTTCTCAAAATCTATTGATGTTAAGAAATCCTGTTGCTTTATTATTTTATTTTTTTCATCTTCCAATCCATATATTACTTTACTTACTTCTGTTTTCCAATTATTCATAATACTATATCCTTTCCTTATGTACTCTTAATAATAATAGTGGTATCAGGATTTAATAAAAGTAATAGGAAATCTAGTATTTTCACAAATTAATTCAAATATCGTTTTTTTAACTACACATAAATATCTCTATTCACTGTTTTTATCTTTACTTATTATATCAATAATTTTATTATAAAAAAAAGAGAAGCCCATATAAGCCTCTCTTTTCTTAAGGTTAATTATTTATATACTCTTTTACAACCTTTGAAGCCTGCTTACCATCCAAGCTATCCTTAAAATGTTCTTTAAGAGTCTTCATACATATTCCCATATTCTTATCAATATTATTAGTAACCAGATAATCTCTTATCTCATCAGCTTCAGCCATTTTAGGCAAAATACCTTTTGCTAAATCAATCTTTCTATTGGCTTCCTCATACTTATCTGAATTCTGTTCACAATATTCTAAGAGGTCCGTAAGCTGCTTTATCTCTTTCTTAGCTGAAGATATAATATAACTATCATTTACTTCCTCTTTCTTTTCCTTAGCAAGCTTCTGGGCGTTTTCTAAAATACTCTTATAGGTAAGTTTAGCTTCTTCTTTATGATTCTTCATCGCTTCTTTAATTAATTCTCTTAGTTTCTGTTCTAACATATTTTTCTCCTTTTTATTCATAGTTTTATATCTTACTTTAGTAGTGTGATTTTATATTAAAAAATTAACTAAAAGAGAATCTTTATTATTAAAATTTTTACTTTTCTCTTATAATCTCTAGCTGACTGAATATTGCACACAATACATCAACCACTATTGCATTACCAAAGCACTGATACAGCTTACTATTACTAAGCACCTTACTCATACTATAAATTACAGTATCATCTACTCCCATAAGTCTGCCGTATTCTTTAGGAGTTAGCTTTCTTACACGATATTGCGTATATATATAAGGATTGGCATACCCATGACATCCTGCTGACATAGTTGAAAATAATCCTTTATCACTTACTACTGTTCCACATTGACTATTATCACTGCTTATTTTTTCCAGTACTAAATTATCCTTCTGTACTGATGTAAGTGTATTACTAATACCCTCTTTATTTATTTCTAGTCTCTGCTTTGTAGGAAGCTTCGCTATTTGCAAATTAGGATTACAAACAGGTCTTCCTCTCATCGCTACTATTGTTTTAAATCCTTGCCTATTTGCTCTTAATGCCGGAGAATATTTTTTATAAATTCTTGCTTCTCTTGAATTATATATATCATCTACAATAATCTTAGGTTCGTGATTTCCACCATTACAGGTATTAAGTGTTGGGCTACATGCATTTTTATCATATACTCTGCCACACTGAGGATTTTTAAAACCATTCTCTTTCATTATATTCCCTAACTGGATAGGTTTTTTTTCAACTATAACATTTCCTTCTGATGCATAATTAGGTATTCCTCTTTCCTGTCTTGCAATACAATTACTGATATCCTTTATTTTAGGATTATTAATGTTTTCATCAGCACAAAACACATTTCTATCAGACAATTCTCCCCTATCTATAAGTGATTGTATAAGCTCTTTAGCTTTTGGAGTGTTAATATAATATCTCTCATCTACATCTGTCTCTAAAATATCACCTACACATCTTGTTAGAGGAATGGCTTCTGGAAATTCATAAGATACATCCTTTAAAATGCTTACCATAAAACATCTCTTCCTGCTTTGCGGTACTTCAAAATCAGCAGCATCTAATATCTTCACAAAATTTTTATATCCAAGAGATGATAAAAAATTCTTCCAATCTTCAAAGTCCTCTTTATTCTTACCAGAACATACCTGTGGTACATTCTCCATAAGCAGCACATCTGGTAACTCAAGCCCTTTATCTGTACTTTCTTGTAATAATCTTTCTACTTCCCAAAGTAACCCTGACCTTGTACCACTACCCTTCTTCATACCAGTCTGCTTACCCGCTAATGAAAGGTCTTGGCAATTATGTACAATGATATTATTTGCTACAAATGAATGTGCATTTTCGACTTCTATATCATAAACATCTTCTTTAATACCTGTATTTGTTACTGCTTCAATAGGAATCCATCTTACTACATCAGGGTATTCACCACCTATATAGCCTACATAACAATTCTTTGTAAGATTAATAGCCTCTAACCAATAAGGATTACCTAGCTTATCTTTACTTATTAATGGCCGTACATAGAATTTGTGATTATCCGTACATCTAACAGTTGTATACGCTGTTTTTATTTCATAGATTAATTTATGCCCTGTCATTTTAGATGCTAATACTCTCTCATAGGTATTCTTATGAGTATATACTCTATCTCCTATTTTAATATCCTTTATAAGAACTTCCCCTTTATCAGTGAGACACTTTGTATCTCCTGTTAGACATGGAAAGCTGTATGTCATTATATAATCATATAAATCCTTATCAACTATTCCTAAATCTTCTGCATGTATATTTGTAATGCTGCCTAAGTTATTCGTGCAAAGGTATTCATTATATACATTCCTCTGCCATTTCTCTCCCTTACGTTTAAGTGTTGATAATGGTAAAGGATTCTTTCCATCTAATGATAACCCCATTTCATCCAGTTTAGCTATTACTTCATCATTTGTTAAATTAGCTGAATAATCTGTATCGTCTATATTCCCATCTGTTACCTTTAACATTGCCTTATAAGCTGTATTTGATGGTATATTCCAATCACTAATCTTATAACTTTCTACATCTGCCCCAATTCTTTTTAATGCCTGATACTGCGTTCCTATACCTGCAAACAGTTCTATCAATTTTATTGGTTTCTTATTCACTTTCTACTATTCCTGTAAGAAGAAAAAGTTGATTAAACTCTTTCTATATCTGATACTTAAATAGTGGAAAAATTTATTATTTCCGGACAAAAAAATAAGCACCTAATACGGGGAAATTCCCATACTAAGTGCTAAAAATATTTTATTTAATTGTTATATTATCTGAATCAATCAGTCTCATATTAATGCCCCTTTATCTATCTAAATCCACATCACTCATATCAACTTTCGGAGCATAGGATACTGTTTTCTTTTTACTATCATGTATATCAATCAACTCTTTATACATCTTAGCAAGGTCTTTATAGGTATCAACAACAGTTCTGATGCCCTTAGTATAATCTGTATCATATGCAAAATCAAACAGCTTTTTACTCTCTGCAATAGTGATATGACTATCCTTTGCTAATGCCCTGTTTAACTGCTCCTTAAAATGAACATTAATAAGGTTCTTATACTTATTCAAATCTTCTACTCTTGCTTCAAATGCAGCTCTCTGTCTGTATAATTCTTCCCTGTTCCACTTTACAGATTTCTCTTCATCAATAATCATACCTAAATCTGGGTAAGGAAACTCATCCCTATCAGGCTTACATGAAAAATTACCTAAGAAATCCTCATAAGCTGAAACTAATGTCACAAGGTCCTTTTCCGCTTTAATGCTTCTTACTACTTCCTGTAAATCTTTATTATCCTTTACTTCTAAATAACTCATATTTTCTATTCTCCTTTTATCTTATCCATATACTCTTTTACATACCCGGCTGTACAGGTATAATACACATCATTTTTAGGTAATTTATCTGAAGGAAAGTCTTCAGTCTTATATTCATGTACCTTTAACCTATCAGTATCTTCATATGTCATATATATAATTCCGAAACTTAATAATGCTGTTGTTATTGGAATTTTCTTCTCTAACATATCATTAAGAACAGGTTTCTTTATTTTAGTAAAGATATATTCCTCTTCATAATAATCTACCGTCATAAACAAATATTTATTATACAAATCATCTTCACATGTAAATAGAACTGTTTGTTTTGAGGAATATTTGGATTCTTTATTAGTCCGGCTTTAAAATTGCAATAAGGTTTATGCAAAACAATAGTGCCATCTTCAAACTGGACATCAATATCAGTTGCTTTTCTATAATCTTTAATGATTGCTTTTTGTCCGTTATTCATTACTCTTACTTTATTAATGCGTTCCTGCCCCTTATTGATATTCATGGGTTCTCTCCTATAATATATATATCTATTTTCTCTGCTTATTTTAATAGTGTATCTTCTTCTATTAAATCAGTTGTATTTATCTTATAATAGTTATTTTCATTTAATAACTGTAATAACATCCTTATTCTTCACTTACATCCTACCTCTCAACACAATCATCCGACTGAATTTCCTTATATTCCCCTTCTTCATAATCAGCTACAATGTTCTTCTTTGCCGTATCTACAGCACTCATTTCAGCATATTTAGTATTTACATATGTCTCTTCTTTCATAAAATCCTTTACAAATGTTACCGGATTATATGTATTTGAAACTCCTAACTTCTCAGCATATTTCTGTAAAAGATAACATAAATTCTCTTCTATAACCCATTGTTCACTTCCAAATTTTTCAAATACTTCTTTATTTAACATTTTTTTACCTCTCCTATTTACTCATCTTCCATACATGAATTTATTATTTCTTCTAATGTTCTTGGAGTATAATCCATATAAGGTAACATACAGCCTACATTATAAAAATGGTAATCCTTATCTGGGAAAAGAGCCTTTATATCCTTTGCAACATATTGCATAATCTGATATTCCATTCCATTATGTACATGACCATATAAATGATGCCAGCCCCAGTAATGATTTTTAAAACATGGTATCGGATAATGAGACAAAACAATGCTTGTCTTCTTATCAATAAATAATTCCTTATAATCACAAACTTCACAAAAAAGGTCTTTTAAAGCTTTATTTAATTTATCGTGATTACCTTTAATAAGATGTAATCTACCATTAAGCTGCTTAAATATTTCTATTGTCTTATCTGTATCATACCAACTAATATCGCCTAAGATATATACATCATCAGTACTCTTAACTGTATTATTCCAGTTATCTATAATCTTTCTATCCTGTTCTTCTACTGTTTTAAAAGGTCTGTTATCAAACCTTAAACAATTTGTATGACCTAAATGCAGGTCTGATATAAAATAGTTCATTCCTTATTTCCCCTATTAATCTATATTACAAAATTAACAACTTCTATTGGTGTTGCTGATTGAAAACCGGCATCTGCTGCCATAGTAATTACTTGTGCATTATCATCTATAATTAAGATATTTAATGGACTATAACCATTCGCTTTTGCAATTGCTTTAAGCATTATTATCTTTTGTTCCTGTGAACAACAACACCAGTTTTCTAATACATGTCCATATACTCTATCTACACAATCTATTTTTGCTTCAGCACATACATATGAATTTGTTCCACTAATTAATCCCTGAACAATATTATTATTATATGCTCTATTCATAAATCGTTCTAAAAATACATTTGCTCTACACTCTGAAAATATTTCTGAGTAATCAATATTTTTGTTATTTGCATATAATAAGCAATTTTTTATATAATCTATTTCTTCCTTTTCTGTTTCAGTTTTATGATTAGCATGTGCAAATAATGTATCATCAAAATCCCATGCTATAGCTTTTATCTTCTTATAATCTATCATAATCCTAATTATCCTTTATCCTTGAATTTTTGCATAGACTTGCTTTGAAACATATGCTTTCTTTGTTGTATCTTTAAATACAGACCATTGTTTCTCTTTAATTACTACTTTCATGTTATTTTCATCTAAGTAGAGCTTTTCAATATTATCAATTTGGATTTTTTTAATTTCATTTGTATCAGCCTTAGTTGTAAAGACATAATAAAACTTACCATCTTTTATGACATCATCTTCTGAAAAACAATATTCCTTATAATCTATATTGTCAGAATGTGACATCCCTTTTACTGGAATGATAATTAATATTAATGCAATCATCCAAATAGGAACTATTGATATTACAATTTCAAAATATGTAAGAATAAAGGAAAATAGTGCTACAGCAGCAGCAATTACAATAATTATATATAATCCTATTTCCATTCTTTATTTTCCTCCTAAAAAATTATCTCTCAATATCGGTTTCAACAGTCTCTTTATCCTGTAATCCTTCTTCTGATGCAGATAAAATATCCCGAATCTGATTAAGCTTATCTTCCTTTATCTTTTCATCTGTAACTCCTATACAATCCAGTGCTATATTTAAAACATTAAGCATATCTGTATCAAGGTTATAAAGATTATCAGTATTAAGTGACCTGATATTATATAAGATTTTTCCTACAAGCTTATTCCCCTCTACACGCTTATAGTCTTCTTTAGTAGGAATGGATAATCTATATGGAAAATAACCATTAGATGCCATTTCCCTGCCATACTTATCAAACTGGGTAGAACTTCTATCAGATATTCGTATTCTACCTGTAGGCGTTACCTTTTCTACTTCAGCAATGAAATCATCATTCTTGTACCTGCTACCCTTTGACACCAGTACCTTATCTCCTACTTTTACATTTAATTCTTCCATATCAAAATCTCCTTTTAATTAAACAGTCTGTTATATGTATCTTTTGTTATATACAACTTATCTGTCTGCTTCTTAATGAACAAATATGTATATGTTGTTTTCTCATAAAACTCACGCTGGCTATCATCTATAACCTCTATATCTGTATAATCCGTTATCAGCTCTATATTCTTATGATTATCTGATGTTACAAAGGTTACATGAGCATTATCTAAGATTGTTCCCGGTTTATAGGTTTCACTGTCTGGAACTATCATTGTTGTTATAATAGTAGTATTTATCTGCTCTGGATGTGAAAACTTAACATTAATACTGCCAAATGTTGCACCGAAGATAATTATAAACGCTCCTAATATAACCTCTGTTATTATAAAATTTCTTTTATGTTCAAATTCTTTATAACAGATAGCTACACCTATTACAGCAAACATAAGAACTATTATAAAAAAGCCTGATACTGCAAAAAATGTTTCTATTAACATAACTTAGTCCTCCCCTAATTACATATATTTCTTGTATAAATCTTTACTAAGTGTTCTTTCTGCTTTTATATCCATTGCATAAGCAATATCATCATCACTTATATCAAAATATCGCTTTAGATTATCAAGACAAATCTGTACATCTGCCATCTCTTCTATAAGCCCTAAATTACTATTATCACCCGGTTCTTTACCTCGCAAAATCTTTGATAAATGCTGGGTAAGTTCAGCCATTTCTTCCATTGGAATTACAACAATTTCATCAGGGTTTGTATCCAGATGATATTTGATAAGTAAATTATGCATCTGGTTTATTTTCTCAAGTGGAACATGAGCCTCTTTATTAAATCGCTTGGTCATAAATTTATGAGTAAATTCTTTTAAATCCATAATTAATCTCCTATCCTTTCTTTGGTGTTACAAGTTCACAGAACTCATTAAAGCTTGTGATAAATTTGCATTTTTTCTGAATCATTTTATTACAGTCGGAAACCCATTGTTTATAAGGTTTACTTTCCGTGAAAGCTAACCAGTCTGAATATCTTTGTGACTTCGGACATCCTTGTACATCTGCAATAGAACAAAGTGTATTACGAATGCTGTACATCTGATGTTCAATATCAGGTAATGATACTGGCTTAGCTTTTGATGGTACAAAAATTGGCATAATATTATCTGTATCGAACAGGTCTACAGTAAAGCCATGCTGTTTTGGAATGTAATCCGGTCCGATGGCTTTATCCCAGTCTTTTTCACGCATATCCCATTCTGCGTCTGAAATGTCGTCAGGCTGGTCTGTCTGGTTCTGGTAGTGATAGTCTATCAAAAGGTCATGTCGTGATTCCATGTAGTCTCGGAGCATAGGATTACCAAAATACATAACAAGAGTTTTTGCCTTCATAGGAATAATCTGAAGCGTACAGCGGTAGTCATAATCATCTCGAAATGGTGACTTTGCATCTTTGCTGATTTTATCTATAATCTGCATGTAAACATCAATATAGACAGCAGCCCATTTGTCTTCCTGAACAGCTTTCCATATGCTGTGAATATAACGGTCCTTTGAATCAGGGCTGTTTTTAGGGTCTGTATTTATAACCATCTCATCAATAAGGACATCTCCATTAACTTGTTTGAAGTTATAGAAATACAGTGTCTTTTTAATGACCTTCTGTAAGATATCACGATTACAGATATCTTTAATTTCCATTCTGAGACTATCAAATACCTGACTTAATTCAAACATAGAATAATTATGTGCGAATTTGTAAGCATTATATATTTTCGTACTCATAGATTGGAGTCTCCTTTCTTAAATGAGATATTGTATAAATCTATAATAAATAAATCTTTATATTTAAGTAGTGTATAATTACTATCTATTTTTTAGATTTTTTATAAAAAATCCTGTATAAAATAAAAAAATAGCAATATGGTTATTATCCCATACTGCTATTAATCTGATATTATTGAACTATTTTTATAGGTTGCTCTTAATGTGTGCTATTTATGTTTCTTTATCAGTATTCTTTCCCTTACACCATAATAGGTATTCACATGATTCATAATCACACTCTTCACATCTGAAGGGTTGTATAATCAACTTAATATCTTCTTTATTCGGCTTATTTTCTTTCATGGTTATTCTTTCCTAAATCCTAAATATTCTCTAAGCAGATTAATTCTTTCGCATATGGAAGCGATTCTATCCATTTAATAAATGCTTCCGCCCACTCTGTAAGCTTATGGTTCTTACGCTGAAAATACATATTATGGATATTTTCATAGGTCATTGTAACCGTCCTTGTCTGATTATAACTTTCAGGAAGAAGCTGTATTATACTGTACCATAATGACTTATCTTTAGTAATAACATAATCTTTTCTTAAGTCTTCAAGAAAATCAATATTCTTCTGCATTATCTCAAGTGCTGCATCTGTCATATGGTCTGTACTGAAATCAGACATCTCAAAAGGCTTACTGTGAATCTTATGCATTGTACTTGTTGAATTGGCAACTGTTCCAACCTTATATGTATCAAATTCCTTCCACCAGTAAATAGGAGCTGTTATATCAACTGATACAAAAATCTGACGCATAAACTTTCTATGCTCATTTCCTGCTTTAATAAGTGTCTGTGCAAGTTTCATATCATTTTTACCAATAATATAATCACCACTTCTTTTATACTCACTGCAACGTGAATCTACTGTACAGCCATTACAGAAAAATTCTTCGCTACAGCCATAATAGCTATCGCTTTTAGACCAAGAATTCATAGGGTTTCTCATTCCCCGCAATGCACCTTCAAGATTAAATACTTCTGTGTTCTTAAATTCCATAAAAAACCTACCTTATTTATTAATATATCTAAATAGTGTAGAATTTCTATTATTTTTCAGGGCTTTTTTATAAAAACTACTCTTTTATTTTAATATATCTGGTATCAACAATTATCTCTTCTTCATCACGGGCATTTATGTATGCGAGACAATTTTCTTTTTTAACTGTCGCCATAAGCATATAACCACCTTCATCTTCCCATCTATTCATAAACCACTCTGCAATTTCTTTATTTCTAGTCCATGATATTCCGGTTCTTTTACTCTTTCTTCCCACTCCTCTATAAATAGTAAATTCATCTGGTAAACTATTATATACCTCTAACTCCTCATTATTCATTAATATTCTCTTATCAGCTTTCTTAAACCATCGTATAAGCATATCTACAGGCACATTGATATCATCGTTAGGGTTCTCACTTAAAATCCATGCATCTTTAAAGAGTTTAGTAAAATCTTCAAGACATAAATCATCTTTCCAGTATTTAATCATTGCGAGCTTATATGGAGCATTGACCATAAAATAAATCTCCCATACACTTTCAGCGTCATCTATACACTCAAACAAATGTTCCGTCCATTTATTAAATCCATCTTCTTTTGTTAAATCAAGCCATTCTCCTGTTTCAGAATTATACTGGTTACAGGTGTTAGTAAAAGGATGTGATGCTATTATTCCCCCCGAATAACGGCTTAATTGGTACTGATTTACATATTAATTTTGAAGTCTCCTTTATATTTTCTAGGTCTGTATGATACTTCATAATAACTGTCTCCTTATAAGTTTAGAATAATCTTATATTATCATAATCATCTACAATAAGAAACTCTTCCTTATTAAACAATCGCACCTGCCTATAAAAGAAATTAATGTATTTAAAACAGATACTCCTAAATTTAAGCATAAAAAATACCGAAGAAGCTGATTAAGACTTCCCCGGTATCTTTAGAAAGGAGGTTTTCGGCACATACTGTATAGTCAGCTTTCGCCACAAAAGCTTTATGTCCGTACATGTACCTAGCATATACCCATGAAATATAAAAGAAAATATATGCCACAAGCTTATTCCAATGGTTACTACCATACACAGACAATACATTTTCCGGAATAAGTGTGTCTATTTAATATGACAAAAAAATGTCAATGGTCTCTATATGCTACAAAAATGTACTACCCTTATTTCCTTGTCGTACAAAAAATAAGAATATAAAAAACTCACATATAGATTGTAATGGTTCTTTTAGGACTCGAACCTAAGACTTTCCGGTTATGAGCCGGATGCTCTCCCAACTGAGCTAAAGAACCTTATTTTAAATTCGGCTAAACCTATACACCTATCAGACAGACTAACAAACTCCCTGTAGCCACATATCTATCCCCTGATGAATAAATATAGAAGTACTCTTCATCTGTCGTTTTTCGTTTTCTTTACTCAGACTACATAAGCAGAAAACAGGTTAAGAGTTTTATTCTTACAACAATAAATTTTCAAAAGAAGGAATAATAAAAGTTACAAATTCTTAAATGACCGTCAGCCATAGCAGAGGAAGAAAAGAATATGCTCTATTTTATTATTCCAAATGTCTGTAGTAGGACTCGAACCTACACTCTAAGGATGAAACCCTTATGTCTTAATCTTTTGACTATACAGACGGGTGACAGGCTATATGAATAAATACCTACTATGAAAAACATCAATACTTAACAAACTCTTTCAAATTTTTATAAGATAAAACTTACGCCTGTCAGATAACCTTTATCTTATATTATAATAGTGTATGATTACTTTCATTTATTGAATAAAAATTGTATTTATTTAAGTACAATTTAAAAAATATTTATAGAAATCAGATTAATAACGCATAATATCAGTATCGCTGTTATCAGTTTCAATACAACTGAACATCTCCAGCCTGTAAGTTTAGTAACAATCCCCTTTGATAGCTTATTTATATGGTAGATATTATTCATTATATCTTCATCATTTAAGCTGCATCTGTAATCATTATCCTTATCCAGTCCAAAATAATCCCTGCTGTCAATATATGACTGATTCTTATTAACACATATCAATATCCCGCTTTTTGCTGTATCAAGATATTTTGACCTTAATAGGGAATACAGATATCTGTTTTCTTCTTCAGTTAAATTACAATACTTGCTCTGTGTTAATGGAAAACATTCCTTATATAGCTGTCTGTTCCTTTTTAAATTGAATAACCGTAATTCAAATACTATAAATGCTAAAATTATTATTATTGATACTATATACGCCATTTTTATTTCTCCTTATTTTTATTATCTGACCCATTTAATACAGAATTGCTTCTTTTCCCCATCATAATATTTCATTCCCAGTTTGGATATTATCTTATCCTTGCTTACATAATGGTTATTCCAGTATCTTGCATCAAATGAATTATTTCTGTTATCTCCCATAACAAATACACATCCCTTTGGTACTTCAAAGACTTCCGAAAACCCATCATGGTTCATAGGCTCATGGATATATTCTTCATTTAACAATTCATTATTTCGCCATACATATCCATTATTGATTTTAATGGTATCTCCTTCTATCCCTATTACACGCTTTACATATATGGTATCTTCATCATCAGGCGCTTTAAAGGTAATTATATCTCCTCTTTTGGGATTACTGAATATATATGCCAGTCTGTTTCCAAATAAACAGTCACCTATATTAAGGGTTGATACCATTGATGATGTGGGAATTGTCGTGTTGAAGATAAGAAATTTATTTGCAAGGCAAACCAGTATTATTATTGTAATAAAGGGTAATGCCTTCTTTAATTCCTGTTTTATGTTGACAGTATCTTTTTCAGTCATACTTTTTATATGTTGTCAGCTCCTTTCTTATTATACGAAAGAAGATATATTTGTCTGGGAAAATAATTTAAGGATGTAAGGATAAGGAAAATGAAGGAGTTAATTTAATTAAAATATATTACACCTTTGTATATTTTCATCTTTACCTATTATATATTGCGACTTTAACAGTCATATTTTTTATTTTCCTATCATTATCTGTTCCTGTCTTTATCTTAAAACAATCTATATAGTCCTGTTTATTATTAACAGATATAAATAATCTTCTTACTTATAAATAGTGCATGATATTTTTTTATAAGACATTAAAAATAGGAATTTTATAAGAAATTTACTGAATATGTATTATATATTAGAATATTTAATCATAACTGATGTGATAATATATGAAACATAATATATAAGATATAAGGAAAGCATTATATATATAAATATAAAACGGTGTAATATATTTTAATTATTATTGTCATTATCACTTTATTACTATTATTATTACTAATTATTACTACAATCACACTTTTCCCTTATCCCCTTTTAAATCAAAAAAGAGACATATAAGGTATTATCTTACCTTATATATCCCTTTCCTTTTAAACTACATCCCTGATATCTTTTTCTACTATATTATATTTTAGGAAGAACCTTCCACATTCATCTTTACTGCATTCTCTTATAGCTTTTTGCTTCTGATTATCGTTGTTATATATGTTATCAATTATATCAAAGCCTTCTTTCCAGCTTGATGTAAGGACTATCTTTACGACTCCATATTTCTTACTTAAATCTTTGCATAGTTTTACGAAGTTATCCAAACACTTATTATTAATGGTATATGGCTTATTCCAGTCAGCTTTACAATTCAAAACTCCATCTATATCTAAAAATATATACACCTATATCATCTCCCTATATAAAAATAGTGTATATCAGTTCAGAAAAAAATACAAATATCATCTTCCTAAAAACTAATACACACTATTAAAAACACTGTGTCTTAAAAACTAACAGTTATATTTTTATGTAAAAACATATTATTAGCCCTATTTATCTTTTTCATAAAAGCATTGTAAAATTCTATAGGTCTGTCTTCTGTTTTACTATAATTAGCAAATACTATATTCATTGTCGGTTTTACTTCTAATATAGCCCTAGCCCAAGCATATGCAAAAGTTTCCAAATCATTATTAAAAGCTCCACATCCCCACATTCCTAATATTAGCTTGTCTACCTTATTAAAACTAGCAACTATTAATATATCCTTCATTTTAGTATAAATATATTCATTATCTGCACAACCTCCAAATGGGGCTGGACTTGTAATAATATCGCATTTTATATAATCTTCTAAGGGGATATAATCTTTATCTAAAAAGAATATACAATCTGGACTATATATAATTTTTCTTGTGTTATGATAATTGCTTAAGTTTTTAGAATAAAATGCTTTATCACACTTGTCAGAGATAATACTTTCATACAGATTACTACATCTGCACAAACATTCTTCTTGTGTTTTTGCTCCATATAAAACAGAACCACCGGGCGTTGCAGCATCCGCAAAATTTAAGGCAGCTATATGTATATCTCTGTCTTTACATATTTCTGTAACAGTATCATTAGTATTAAATTCAATATCTAAAACCCGATTTTTATTTTTCTTTAATCTAATTGAATATTCATCATAATCCTTATCTGAATATACAATAGTATCATTGATTAATTTATCGGTATCCGCTTTTATATCATTATTTGATTTATTTCTAGTATCTTCAAAAACTTTACAAAGGTCCATATTTATCTCTCCATATTATTTTTATATTTTTTAAATTTTTTATTATTACCTGCTTAAATCTTCTTATTATTTTTCTTTCATCCTTGGACTAAACTTGACTAAACCTGGACTAAAAATTATTCTAGTCAAGTCCTAAGTCAATCTATTTCTTCTTAATAATAGATACTGTATTCTGTACAATCATATATGTATAATCATCCGGGTTATCATATACTTCATTAGGGATGTCTGTATATTCCTTACCATTTAGCATGAAAATATAATTCTTATCCTTATATCCTGCTAAATCATCTCTTAAACTGGTCTTATATGATGTATAGTTTTTACTCATAATAAAGAACCCAAAGATTAATAAACTTATAATAACTGCTATAATCCCAACAAATACTATTGTAAAGATACTCTTACTCTTCCCCTTATTATTATCTGTTTTCTTACTCATGCTTAATCCATCTCCAGTACATCATCATTATCCTTTTCATTAGCCATATCCGTAATATAATCAGCTTTATCAGCTAAATCAGCTTTATCATACTTATCAGCTTTATTATCCTTTTCATTCATAAACTCTTTGTACTCTTCTAACATCTTCAAATCGTACAGTACAGTCTCCTTTAATTCTCCGATTGAATTATTAACGGATGTATCAGTAAGTCTGTATCTTGCATATATGCTGGATATATCATACTCCTTTAATAATCCATCAGGTGCTTTAATGGTAAAACAACTGTTATTAAACATCTTTCCCGGTATCTCTACCTTATACTCTAAAAACAAATTACCTCTGATTTCTTCCTTAATAATCTTTGTTGCTTCTGCTAAAAATTCCTTCTTATTTAACATAATTCCTTCTCCTTATTAAAATATCTATTTTAGGCTTTACGCCTCTCTAACTCGATAAACTAAATTCCCCATCCCGCATTCAGAATCAGCTTTTAGTTCTACTATGACACTTCTTTGTAGAAGTATCCTCATCTTCTTTTTTATCATAATAGCCTGCATTTATAAGCTCTTCCTTAGTTCTTCTATGCCTTTTCTTAGTATCAGCCGGTAATTCTTCTGCTTTAAGCCTATCTGCTTCCATTTCAGCCTTAGTCCTTCTATGTCTTTTAGGCTTAGTGTCTGTTTCCTGATTTGAATTCTCTTTAGCTTTATTATCTGCTTCTATTTCAGCCTTTGTGCGTCTGTGTCTCTTCTTTGGTTGTTCATTGACAGTAACCGGTTCATTAGTATCATCTTTAATGTCATCTGTTTCCTGTATAGAAGTCACAGTATCCTGTGATTTAGAGCTATATACAGCCTTTGTATGTTCCGGTTCTTTATAAAGAAGCGGTGTATTTGTTCTTATAGGTATATGTCCGGTCTTAATAAGCTCTAAGATTTCATCTGCACCTTCTAAATTACCGTCCTTCTTATAATACTCGACAATAGCCCTTGCATAATTATTAAAAGCTTCATCATCGTTAATAAAATGAGCTTCTATCAGCTTTAAAATCTCCATAAAAGGTCTGCTCATATTTTCTTTATAATCCTTTCTTTATAGAACTAATTAGAATTAATTAATCTTTCTATATAAATAGTGTGCAATTTATATCAATAAATGAAAGTTTTTTTACACTATTTATGTATATATCAAAAAATAAGGAGAGAAATAATGATTTTAAGCGAATATATAAAGTATTTAGATACGCTTCTAAGGAAAAATCCAGATACATACAGCCGGATTGCTCCTACTGTCTTACAGGTCTATGAATTAAATGGAAAACACCTTGCTACTATTGAGATTGATACTTTCATAAAAGAAATCCAGTATAGAGAAGGTAAGGTATATGGCGATAAATTAAAGGATACCGACATAGACAGACTTAATAATACAGAAATTATATCCTTAAATGCCGGATGCCGGTTCGGAAATATGGAAGTTTATATGAAAGGGAACAATAAGAAAATCATATGAAGAGACTAATAGCAATTGACGGAAGTACAACAAAGACAGGAGTAGCTATTTTTAATATAAACAAGCATAAATTACAGACTTTAAAGGTATTATGTCCTGATAATATTGAAAAGCCACTTACAAAAAAAACAAAAGACAGTCTTACAAAGAAACAGATAACTGATAAACAAAAAGAAATCCATAGAAAGAATACTGATTACCGTATATCTGAAATGATTAAACAGCTTAACAAAATATTCGATAAATATAAGCCGGAAGTAATTATTATGGAAGATACATATGGAAGTAAAGATATGTATGCTTATAAGAAGCTCTGTCAGTTACAGGGATTAGTGCTTAGTTACTGCCTAATAAATAATATAACTTTTATATTAAAGATGCCTCAAAGCTGGCGTAAGGATTTAGGTTTTGAAATCATTAAGGACGGTCAGCAAAATACCAGAGAAGAATATAAGAGCATGTCAATTAATCATATTAAGGATAAGTATGGAATTGATGTAAGTGATGATGAAGCAGATGCTATATGTATAGGAGAAAGTTATTTTGTAAGGGAAGGTGCTGATTATGAATCAGAAGAATACTGAATATATAGGGAACGAACATTATGAGGAGATTTATGAGAAAGTATTGACATTGTTTAATAATGATATAGATAAAATGTATGAAGCTTTTAAAGGGTTATGTGATTATCTTGTATACTTTGGTGATACTAAAGAGAAACGCATGAAAAATTATTGTAGGTTTAAATCAGATAATGTGATAAACAGATTACTATAACTATAATAAAAAAGAGAGTTTGATAATTTTAATCAGACTCTCTTTTTTACTGCAATTATTATACTTATTATAGCTGTTTTAACACATAAGTCTTTTCAAAAGTAAATGCTCCTGTCTTTCCCATATAAGGATATCTGAAGCTCTCTGTTACTCTTAACTGTAAAATACCCTCTTCCATATTAACATTTAGAAGCTGTACCTTTAATGTTCCGTCACTGGTAAGCCCAGCCTGTAAATTAACACAGAACCTATTCATAAGCTCATTTACTATTGTTTCATTATATGACCCATCATCATTTATATAATAATTTATAAAATCAGGGTCATAAAAGTTATCTATCATCTTATCATAGGCATAATCCATAGATTCAGTAAGACCGGTGCTTATTTCTCTCTCCCTTGCATTATTTCCTATAATGGTACAGTGTATAAGAATAATAAGAGTAATTGAAGCTAACCATGTTCCTGTTGTAATTATTGCTCTCATGTTTACTCCTCTCTAATGTGAACCGACTACTCCCGTTATAGGAAATCTTGCTACTCCGTTAAACTTATGGTCTGTCGAAAACTTAAAGAAACTATGTGTAAGCTGATAATTGATACTATAACTGATATAGCCATAATTGGTTGTTGTGTCATAATAACTGAATGCTACATCATATCCCTGCTTCTTGTAGTTATCTACAAGCTGGTCAAGCTGGCTTTTAAAGTTATCAGTATAATGAATGAATATTCTTGTATAATCAAAATCATTTACAGACTGCTTATTACCATAGAAATCATCAGCTGTTATATTTATAGGAGTTTCTTCCTTTCTTGAATTTCCATTACTGTCCTTTTTAAAGACACATACATATGGAGCATTGTTTTCTGTAGCTGAATACCATGTCTCATACTTGGAATAATCCTTATAATCCAAAATATATTTATAATTAGGGTCATTTATATTACAGTCTGTATAAGCTCCTGCTTTATTGTCACTCCCGATATCAGCGACTTTAAAAACAACTGCACCTTTATTATCATCATAATAAAACTGTTTCTTAGTCTCTTCATCCCTAAAGGTATATGCTATTAAATCTTCATCATTCTTCTTATAGCTTGTGAGCTTCACTTTTACAACATTCTTATATGTATAAGTCGGATATGAGTCATTGTTTGAATCACCCTCTCCTTTTGCTTCTACAAAGTTCTCAATATATGTTGATATTTCATTAACCTTTGTTATCTTACTATTCATAACGATAAACTGTACGGATATTATACACATCCATGACATTATAATAAGATAAAGCGATGTCTCTAATACACTCTTCATTTATTTGTTTTCCTTTCCTATGAGACAAATATACTGTTTAAAATTGTATTTATTAATCCTGAATACTGGCTATACATGATTCCCATAATAAGAGTTGCGGCTGTTATAACAAACATCATAAGTAATGTTTCGCTATATATATCTATCATCTCACCCATAATATAACTCCTTTTTCTTATTAGATATTAAGCAAAATCATAAAGAAAGTTACTAAAATACCTATATTTATAAATAATGCTACTAAGCTATCTCCTAATACTTCAACAATCTCTTCCATAACTCTTCTCCTTAAAGCATAAGATTAACAAGACAAATCATATCCAACCCTAATTTAACTGATGCAAATGTTACAGGTATGTACTCTGAAAAGTGAAGGACTGAATTTCTGTCTGTTAAAGATGCCTGCTCATTTTTATTTATAATCTCATAATTTCGTTCTACCAGTAATGATAACTGTTCATCCATATCTGCATGGTCTACATCTGATAATGAATAAAGATTCCTTATGGCAGCAGATATATCAAGCAGCTTAAATCTTGCCAAGAATTCATAATAAGGTTCAACTGCTGTAGGGTCTTCTTCTATACGACTAAGGAAGATTTCAAGCTCCGGTTTCATAACTATAGGGCATGTCTCATAGGTATCCTGTATTGCTGAAAGTAATGGTTCTTCCTGTAAATTCAGTGATACATCTCTTAACCACTCGGAAAAACTGTCCTGTATGTTTCTTTTTGTATTCGCTACTGCTGTCTTCTTTGTAAGAGTTGGCTGTATGACCATAAATATATCAAAGATGCCGAATAATGCAGCTACATAAGCGTTATACGGTATAAACTTCATAAAATATAAAGCAACTGCAATGATACCAATAATTGCATAAACTGGAATACTTATAATCCTGAATTTATTCGGATTAAACTCTGTAGCATTCTTATAGTCTTTCATTATCATCTTTTCATTTACTGCTTTTGATACCCAGTCACGATTATATGAAACCTGCGTGTAAACAAAATATAAAACACACACTATAAGAAATATCAGACAACATACCTGATAAATCATATTATCGCCAATGCTCTTTTCATAATGATACTCACTATTCTGCATAACATATGAAAATGCTGAACTTACTGCACCTATACCAAGACTTAATATAAGTCCTATAATATTAGCAGTTTTAACTCTTCCTATTTCATTCTGTTCTGCATATGTTCTTGTAATCCAATTATCTATATCAGTAAGCATAATATTTATTGAAGATGTATAATCTCCACCCTTTAACTCTATATTTATCATGTACTTATTAAGGGCTTTTACTCTTGTATTATTATATTCCTTCTCAATAATAGCTAATGTTTCTGCTAAGATGTCATCTGATACACTTGTATTAAGATTATCCAACGCCTTCTGTATAGTCTTTTTTAATTTACCTGTAGCAATTTTTTCTGTATCTTCGAGTGCCGTTATAATCTTTGGCGACTTCTGGAAGGAATATACCATCTGATGTAAATATATATCTACTTCATTAAATCTTTGTTTCTGATACAAGTTTACAAAGTTTGCTCTTATAAGGGAAGGAATAACAACTACGGATACCACTCCTACTATAATAATAAATCCCGGCTTCATCTGATATAAAAAGCCCATTCCTACAGGAAAAATTAAAGCAATAAGAACAAACAGAATATATCTTATCTTTGATAATGTATATCCATACCCATATATTTCCTTTTTCATTTGTTTTATGGAAAAATAGTTCTTTATATTATTAAATGTCTTATCCATTCTCTATCTCCTTTCCGTAGATGATATCTGTTGGAGTTTCAGGTCTCTTATAAGGGTCTGTTATTCCTAATCTTTCAAACTGTCTCTTTAAATTCTTTGGAAAATTGTTTTTATCCTTTATACCCTCATATGTGTTATAAAATGGGATAAATACATTCTCTATTTCAGTCCTCTCTATTCCTAAATTGTCTTTTCTTTTTACCGGTATTCTTTCAAAAAATCCCAATTCGCTGACAATTCTATGTTCCAGTTTATCTGCCTTAACAACCAATCCTATATCTATATAACGGTAGATATTATTTATAAATCTTGGACTCTCTCCTGAATCACCAAGCATGTTATACATTCTGTCAGGAATGTCCTTTGCTCCATCTACATGTACTGTTGTCATACAAAAGCTTCCTGTACTAAGAGCATTAAGCAGCTCTACAATTTCAGGTCCTCTTGCTTCAGATAATAATAACCAGTCTGCATTATGTCTTAAACATGCTTTAATCGCTGATGAATAATCAAATTTCTCATCTACTAGAAATGGCACACACTTTCTACCCGGATGTATCTGTCTATAATGTATTTCTGCATTATCTTCCAGTGTAATAACCTTCTCATTTGCAGGAATAAATCCTGATAAATATTTAAGCAGCTCTGTCTTTCCTGCATGTGGTCTTCCCCCTATAACAATGTTACTGTGGGCTTTTACACAATTCTCTAATAAATTAAGCAGCTCTTCCGGCATCATTCCGGAATTAATGATTGTTTCATGGTCATATCTTAATGTAGTAGGTATCTTCCTTATGGTAAGTGACTTAGATTCACTTCTGCTCTCATGGAAGATACTTATTCGTAAATCTTCCGTATGTGCTTCCATTACAGGATTCGCTGTATTAAAATTAACCTTCATTATATTGGACAGCCTGATTGATAAATTAGCTATAAACTGTGGGGTGAGCTTCTTATCCACCTTATAACAACCCTTTCCTAATTCAGTAAGCCATAAATTACAGCCATCCCACTCTATATCTGTTATCTTATCATTCGATAAGTATTCTTCTATTTCAGAAAATAAATCCTTCTTCTGTGCTTCTATTATTTCATCAAAGCTCATTTTTTCTTTATCAACCCTATTATCCATTACTTTGTATCTCCTTCCACTTCTTATACTGGTAGGATAATATCCCTGCTGTTATACTGTATTCTTCTGCAACTTCTTTCATCGTCTTGTTACTCTCTATATATTCCTTAAGCGCAGAATCAGTAATTTTCTTATCATATTTAGGGTATCTTCCCTGTCTTCTCATTGTGAATTTCCTTTCTGCTTACTATTCTCATATCTTTAAAAGAAATTAGAGAGAAGAAAAAGGAATCTTTTCATAGGTCTTATTCCTTAATCCCCTCTCTTAAATATAAATAATATTAGTTACTTTTCCAAAGTCTTACCCGTCTTATGGAGTATCTACATCTCCTTTACTTACCGCCTCATTAGCTGGGTCTTTATACTTTGTATCAAGGTCAGTAGTAGCCTTCTTTGTTGACGTTGTTACCTGTGTAACTACAATAGCTGCAATAGCAAGTGCCGCAACGATTGCAAATAATGCAATAACAACCTTTCCATAATGTTCAATTATGTCATGCATAACTTTTCTCTCTCCTTTGCCTGTTTAAAATTAAACTAATTAAAAATAAAGGTGGAAAATTCAATCAGTTTATACTTTAATAGTGGAAGGTAATTTTTTTTAAGAGAAAAAAACAAGAAAAATTCAAAAAATTTTAAAAGAAAAAAGACTATGAAACTCAGTCCATAGTCTTCTTGTATATAAATATTAAAATGTAAGTCCTACTGTATTCTTTAGTACCAGAAGATTAATTCCAATACCAACGGCAATTAAGAAAACCGTAAGATATTTAGCATTATCTTCACTGGAATATACTCTTAACCTATATGGTAAGATATGTATATTCTTCTTATTAAACAAATATAATACAGGCAATCCATTAACTGTAAAGCTGTCCAATAATAAGTGTCCAAAGATACCAAACCATAAACCTGTAACTAATGGAAGATACATCATATAGTTATTCTTCATATAGAGCATTGAAATAACACATAAGATAATATTTAAGAATACATCATGTGTATAGGTTCTATGCCCTATAGCCTTTGATAAAATGAAACTTACAGGCTTAAGGATTCTGCCTATAGTAGAGGTTGTCATATCTATATCCGGTAGTAAACTGCCTAACATAGCCATACCTGTAAATTCATACATCCCTGTTTCATCTATAACTCCTAACTGATTAAGAGTAATCACTGTTGCTATTCCTGTTACTGTTCCAAATAATAAATGCTGTTTACCTAACATAATAATCACCTGCTTATTTAAGTCTAAATCTCTATCTACTTAAATAGTGTGTAATTACTACCATATTTAGAGGCAAAATTATAAAAAACAACAATATATAGTGAAAAATTATCAAAAAAAACATAAAAAAAGAGCTAAAGGAAAATTCCCTTAACTCTCTTTGAAATTAAAGTGTATGCTCTTCATCTTCAGAAGCTATACTTAATTCATTATTGGTAAAATCTCTCTCAGTTGTCTTACGAAGACTAATAAGACGGTCATAATTATCTGTATCATCAATATAATCGCTTATACTGAATGAAACACCAAGGTCTTTTATACATGAACGGACAGTTTCAGAGAAGCATACAGCATCTTTTCCCCAGTAACCGTATTTATCAGCTTCATCACTATATAAACCACCTAATCCGCCTTCTCTATAATCTACACCCAGTTCAGTCTCCTTTAACCATCTTATATCTTTATCTACCGTCTGTAAGTATTTATATTTATCCTTAGTACTCTTATAAGATGCATATTTAATATTTGTCACAACATTACCCGTTTCCGGATTAGCCTCATAAAAGTTTCCTGCTCCAAATTCTTCATAATTCTTGTAGTTTTCTTTAGTTAAATAAGGTAATCCTACAGTCATCCGTCTTAATAAGAAGCGATATTCCATTTCCTTTAAAGAGATGATATCACAGCTTTTATCATCTATGACTTTAGAATCTCCCTCACACTTATAAAACATATTCATCTTGTGGGCTTTATTATTCTTATCATAGTAATATAAGAAGTGTCTATCCTCAAATAAATGTTTATCCTCATTACGATATCCACTATAATTAAGTCCGAAAGCCCAATGAAAAGGGCTAACTCCCATTGATGTACCGTCATCACACTTCATAACATCAATCCCATCCTTTGTCTTGATGTTTTTCATCATCTCTGTATGAGTAAGGTGTAATTTCTGCTGTATATCAAGTCTGGCAAATAACTCAATATCATCCCTTAATTTATTCAAGTCAAATTTAACAGGTTCAGGATACATCATAATTCCGATATTATTTCTTATAGCTTCCTTAACAACTAAATCCTTGCCATAATCCGATAATTCCAGAAATTCTTCCTTAGTAAGCTTCCTGTCATATCTTATTTTAAGGATTTTCATAAGCTCCTTTTCCTGTATATCATATGTAATAAATCCACGGTCAATACCATTATTTATACCATCATTCACAATCATCTTAGCTGTACCTAAGCTGAAGGTTGTATCAAACTTTCTAAAATCATACCCATATGTATTCTGTACATAGTCTTCAAGCTGCTTTTTATACTCTTCATCCGTAGGGTCTAATATTTTAAATTCAAAGCCCGGACAAAAACTATTATCATTTTCATCATGGACCGTTTCATTCATAGTAGATAAATTATCTTTTGAATCATCCCAGACTGAAGCTATACGACATGCCATATCTAAACTGCCTATATTTCCACTAAGGAATTTTATATCATCTGATACTCCTTCATTATCATAAAATACATGCTGTGCTATTAATAACCATGCTTCTATTACATAATTAGGAGTAATTATACAGTGGTTCTCTCCCTTATAATAATCATAAAAGTCTCTTATACTCTCTCTTATTATTGCATAATCCTGATTAGTAAAATCAGCTATCTTCTTGGCTCTTCTGGCTTTTGCATAGTATTGTCTGTGAAACATTCTTTCATATGGAGTTAAACTAGGGTCATCTCCTTCTTTATTAAGTACACTCTTTATATGCTCCCTTATTTTCTCCGTATATTCCATACGCTTCTGATATGCTTCAGGTGTCTCTGCCATATATCCTTCAGTGAATCTGTCCGGATGCGTTGATATACCCTCTTCATCTACCTTTAACCATCGTTCTGCCTCTACTACTCGTTCATAATCCCATTTGAACTGATTAGGGCGTGTTTCATATTCTATCCACCTCTCCTGTATTTCTCTTTCTGTATCATTTTTATCAAATCGAAGGTCATCATGTACAATTTTTTGATACACTTTAAATTCCTTATCATAACGCCTTGCATTACCATCATATTTAGGCTCTGGCTTCTTCTTCTTTCCAAATAATAATCCCATATATCTTTTTTACCTCTCTTTATAAATAATAATAAGCAGATACAATTATTGTATCATAATTAATACATAACCGCATCTGTTATTATCATTACATTTCATATTCATTTTCGTACTGCTTATTATTGAGTTTTGGGTCTGTAAATTCATATGGGATATTATATCCTGTTCTTGAACACAGCATATTAAAATCTATTTTCTTTCCAATGACTTCTTCTGTCTGGAAAATATCCGCATAGCTGATACCATTTGATTCATATTCAACAACTATAGGCAGCTTATTTATTACTTCCTCACTTTCAGAAAAGGACATATATTTCCCATCAGGTTCATTTGTCTTTATAATAGGAAGATAAAATCTACCTTTATCTGTATTGATATAAGCCTGTCCTGCGTCTTTTATCTGTCTTATGGTATCCTTTGCTTCATCCTTATAATTAGCATTAATAAAGGATACATCTACATCTCTTTCTTTAATTAATGCATAGATATCATATTCATCTATCAGTTCATAATGATAATCATAATTAAGACTTTTAAGCAAGGCTTCATTTACAGTAAGCCTTTCATATATCTTATCTGATAAACCTAAATCATTACAACTCTTAATAAACCCTCTTAAAGTATCCTTATCTCTATTCCTTTTAAAATCAGCCGTTCTTAAATACATAAGGTTATTAAATACATACTTTGGATAGTTTTTTTGTAAAGCCTGTAGTTTATTATCATATCCATATTTTAAATAATCATCAAATATATTAATTGCAATAGATAAATCCTGCCATTTTATAGGGTTTAATTCCAGCTTTTCTGTTGTTGTAATATTATTTTCTTTCAATACAGCTTCTAATGCTTCCTTATTATTGAGATTAATATAATATGCACCCTTATAAGCTATTATCTTATTATAAAAGTCATCAAATTTATCATTTATCCTATTCAAATCACTCTTCCAGCTGTTAGCTACAAACTCTTCATTTTTAGCCATAGCCATTACAATTATATTAAATCCCCGTGACAGATAATCCTCTGTATTTATAATATTCCCTGTTATATTCTTATGTTCTTTATTTCCTGTAATAAATAATCCTGCCATAATCTTTTTGCTCCTTTTCCTTCTTATTACATTTCCAGTTCATTCTCTTCCAAACTCTCAAGATAATCTTCAAGCTCTATCTGTCCTTCACATTCATAATCAGCCATCTTATCTGTCTTTAATACTGAATAATTCTTTAATACGCTAAGAATCTTCTCTGTATTCTCTTTTGTTACTTCTATATTTAAGTCTGATAAGATATCCTTACTCATTCTTATTGCCCTGTCTTTAACCATAATCATTCATTCCTTTCGTTAATTTGTTACTATCTTGGCTATTTTCATATTAAGTAGTGGGTGGAATAATCTTTACAAACCGCTAAATATCTGTATTTATGTATAAAAAAAAGCTGTCCTTTCTCAGACAGCTATTATTATGATTCCCTATTTTGTTTGATTGTCTTTCTTAAGTTTCTTTTTAAGGTTTAAGCGGTCTTCTATTTTAGTCCAGATGCCTGCTATTATCATAGAAATAACAGCAAGAATAACTGATATCGGGATTAATAGAAAAATATCTTCAGGCTTTGAAGCAATCCCTGTAAGAATACCAATTGTTGATACTACTGAAAATAATGCTACAAAAATCCATATATACCTTAATGAGACTCTTCTATCCACAAGGATTCCGTCTTTATCCATACTATCTACCTCTCTGTATCTAAGTCTTTATCTGGTATTTCATCTTCTGTATTTATAAGGCTATCCCAGTTTATATTATCTATATTAATACCTTTACTACAAAGCCCTATAGCATCACATAAACTTATAAATTCATCAGCTCCTACAAGGTTCATATTATAGATGTCAAAAAGCCTGTCTGTTCTTACTTCTTTTACTGACGCATCTACTGTAACCTTTAGCTCCTGCTTTAATACATTAAGCATTTCATACGCAATAACAGCTGTCTTTTTAAATACAGGACTGCCCTGTTCTATCCATTTAAACCTTGGATTAATTGTATTCTTATCCGTAATGGCTTTTATAGGTATACCTGTCCAATTTTCCAGATTAGGGTTATAATCATCTATTAATACATCATAATCAGATATCTCTGGTACAAACCCGGTCTTTTCTTCATCTAAAGGCACAAAATATACATGTTCTTTCTTTATAAATGGAAGATTCTCCTGTAACCACTCCCACTTTTCCTTTATGGCCATAAAACATGATTTACTAAGAATCCTTACATCTGCTCCTTTACTATGTAAGGTATTTGCTAGTTCTATATATTCATCTATGGGCTTTAAACCTCTGAAATATCCCGGACTGAATACCTCTTCCATTGTTACTCCATCCGGATGTTCGTCTGATTTAGCCCAATTCCATTCGGCTAATACCCCATCCATATCAAAATATATAACAGGATGCTCTGTTTTCTCCTGTGCTATATCAGTAACATCCCAGCTTCTATACATTTTCCCGCTATTCCATTTTTTTTCACTTATTTCTTCCCAATACATAAATAATCCTCTTTAAAAAATTTTATAAATTCTATAAAATTATATTTACTGATGAATTAACGGATTTTCTTCATAGTAGTTCCTTCATATATTGCCCCTATATTCTCCAAAATGTATGCCGTATCCTTATATCTATCTGTCAACTGGTTTGCTGACTTTAAATATAAGCAAAAAGCCATATTGTATTTCCTGCCAGCTGCCATATAAGCAGCTAAGTTTACAGTCTCCCCTGACTTAATAAAATCATTCAACATAACATCATTTAATACAATAAGTACATTTTTTATAGGCTCATTATTTTCCTTACCTTTTATCTGAAGTCTTACTAACTGTGATATAATACACTTTACCATCCGGTTAGAAGTATCTTTTTCATCTGAAAACTCTATAAATAAAACTGTTTTCTTCTTATTGAACTCTCTAAGGTTATATGAATTGCTCTCTCCAAATTTACCTTCTGCTTTTAAATGCATTCTCAATGATAAGCATATAGACTTCAAGACATCTTCTCTCTTAATGGTCTGAAGAGTTGATGCAACACTTTTAGATGAATACTTTATTATCTCTTCCAGATACCTTATATCCTTATATAACTCCCCATTTATATTTTCTACTTCTGTTAATGTTTTAGGTCTGTTTGTTCTTACCATATACATTAATATACCTGCAAATACTGCCTTTTCAGATGCAACCCAGAATAAATCCTGACGCTCTTGTATCTGGCTGTCTATAAAATCATTGGTAAATAATTCTATATCCTCATCAGTATCTAAATACTCAAAAGGATTATAATTTCCTGCTTTTAAACCAGCTATATCTATTGTCTGCACATTATAGCCTTTTCTTTTAAAGTCCTGTTCTGTTTTCTTCTTTATAATAGAATTAACATCCGTAATAATTAAATTTGATGAATTCCCCTCTTCTTTGATATTGGAAATCAACTGTTCAATCTTTTCACTCTCAAGGTTTCCTGTAATTATGAAATTATCTGTCATCTTCCTATTTCTCCTTATGTGAATTTCCTAATACGAAATCTCCATTTGAATAAATAGTGGATAAAAAAAATTTTTCAGACAAAAAAATTAAGGACAGCTTTTTTAATTTCTGCCCTTAACTTTTTTCATGTTTGCTTCAAATATTAAATCCTAAAATTCTAACTCCGCACTCTACACCCCGAACTCATAACTAGAATTCAATATCCCAGTCCTGCTCTTCATCTTCTTCATTTGAAAATTCCTGATGTCTTGAATTTCCAACCATATGTACCTCATTAGTAATTATATCCACACAGCAAACATCTGCTGTAATGGGTTTTATATCTTCATATTCGTCATTTCTTGCTGCTTCATACTCTTCAGATAATTTATCTGCGAAATCTGGAACTAGAGCAATCGGTAAATTATATTCTACAAGTATCTTTAGTACACCAGTTACATTACTATCACTCTTTGATGTAATCTCAAAGATACCATCTTCATTCTTCTTAATAGATGTATCTTCCATAATTGTCTTTCGTACTTCTTCTCTTGACATATCCGTAAAATTACCAGATACTACAGGACTAATTGGTAAAACAGTGTATAGATTATTTATAAGGCTATTTGAAAAACGGAATTCATCAAATTTTCGATATTCAGAAGAATTTAATTCTGAATATGACCTAAGCTCGAAAGCTACAGGTGGTTCATACCTTGTATCTTCATTATGCTCTGTCTGTGCTGTATGTTCTTCAGCTGTATTTAATACTCCAAGCTCTGATAAGTACTCAATCATTGTCTCTCTGAATGATAAATCATTCTCCTGATACTCTTCATTAAGCTCTTCGTAATCAACACACTCTGCAACTTCTTCATAATCTGTTGAAAGATTATTGCGGTTATCCTTAATATACTGTCTTGCCATGTTTTCAAATTCATCAGCATAGTCAGTATCGTAGTCTTCATAATAATCTTCTGTATAATCCCTTGTAAGCTTTGAAATCTCTGTCTTCATTGTCTTATGGAAGGATGCATCATTATTCTGATAGATGTCATTTAACTTCTCATAATCAATAGCTGACTCATCAATGACCTTATCTGGATTATTAACCTTATAATCATGCAGCCATTCCTTTGCTGTTTCTGTAAACTCATCTAAATAGTCTGTATCATAGTCCTTGTAGTAATCCTTGTTATGATAGAGTCCGTAATCATCATCCTCTTCATATTCATCCTCTTCATCATAATCATCTTCGTAGTCATCATCTTCTTCATATGAGTCGTCATCCTCATAATCCTCGTCTTCATCGTAATCAGAATCTCTGTCTCTGTCGGCTTCATATGCCATGATGTCACCATTAACATCGCTCATAAGTGTCGATACATTAAGGTCTGATAGCTCTTCAGCTACATTAACAAGCTCTTCTCTGTAAGGGATGTTATAAGCTCTGCATGTATTATCCGGATATTCTACAATTAATACAGGCTGTGCTGTTCCTGTTACATTAGCTGCTGATAATTCATAATCATCTGAAATATCATTAATACTTAGGAACTCTTCTACTTCATCCATTACTGCTTCTACATAATCTGTCTTTCTCATAATCTAATTCCTTTCGTTTTTTAATGATGCACTATATTACTTTATAATATAATGCAGATACCTTATACTTAAATAGTGTATAAACACTAACTAAAATCAGAGAAATATGTAGAATATTTATAAATTTTTTCTAATAAAAAAGCAGCTATAATTAAAAAACCATAGTTGCTTTATATATTTGTTTTAGTATCCATTTAAGTTGTGTACCTATACTATTTAAAATCAACGAATTATTTTATCTTTAACTGTATTCTCCATAGAAAAATAAGTATTATCCTTTGCAGGAGTTATCTTTACTAATAACAGGCTGTATCTATCCATAACAGGATTTATTATAATCTTCTTTAAATGGTCTAAAGACCTAATTGGGGTATCATTAGAAGCAGAAGCTTCTGATACAGGCTTTTCTTTTTCAGTATTAAATCCCTGCTTATTAAAATAATCAATTATACTTACAGCATCAGCTTCTCCTAAAGCCTTTAAAATGTCTTCATTGGTAAGATAATCATTATCTTCCTTAGTTGTAATGAACCCATGTTCAATAATTACTCCTAAAAATCCCATATATTTACTATATCGGATTACTCCATAATAATCAGCCCTGCTCTCATCAGGATAAAAATTAGTACTGTTTTCTTCATCATCTGTACTATCTCTTGTATAATACTTTGTTATTGGCATAATTTCCTGTATACCGCTATTTTTAAGACTGTCTAAAAACTGTAAGCCTAATACATTATATTTATCCATCCAGTTAGTCTGTGGATATATAAAGTGTACTCCGCTGCTTGTTCCGGTACTCTCTGCATTTACATGTATACTTACATAGAGGTCTGCATTATCATTCCTTGCCTGTACTACTCTTTCGTAATTACAGTCTTCATAAGGAGTATCAGGATATGGACACTCTAATGTATCATGTGTAAGAACAACATTTATATTACTGTTAGCTTCCAGATAATCCTTACAATATCCTGTTATCTTAAAATTTATCTCTTCTTCCCTAAGTCCAAAACCTTGCGCTCCTGTATGCTTATAATCATGTCCTGAATCCAAGCACACTGTAGCTTTTTCTGCTTCTAATTCTGAATCACCTGCAAAACATATAATATTATAGTGAGAAAAACCTAAAATACTATATATAAAAGTAATAATCCCCGTCAGGAGTAAACCAATATTTACCTTTTTATTTTTCTTCATTCTTTATATCCTTCTTTATCTTCCTACTATGAATTTTTATTTTTCTAACTACTATTAATAGTGTAAGAAAATTTTTAGACAGAAAAAGAAGAGACACCGGTTAATCCAATGTCTCTTTCTACTTCCTGATATCCCTATAAGGGAAAACAGTCTTTTATGTTAAAGGTCATATTCGATATCATCATCAAAGCATAATCCATAAAATTCATCATAAGCCTGCTTTGCAATCTCTTCCGGTACATCCCCATATACTTCAATTACATCTGATATATAGGTATCATAATCATCAGGATATGAAGAAGCAAAATCCATAAGTGTCTCATAAGCATACTCATAAGCCTCTTCATCTATTATTGCTCCGTTTTCATCTGTCATAAGCGCATCTACCAGCTCACTATAATCATATTCATATCCTTCATCTTCGTAAATCTCTTCTTCCAATCCCCATGACTGATGATATAAAGGAAAATTATTTTTAAACTGTGGAGCAGGAGTCTTTGATATCTGCTCTGTCTTATATACCAAATAATCCTTAAAAGCCTTTATATCTGAAATCTTAGATTTATTCAGTGTATTAGTAAGTGTCTGTAATAATGTATCTAAGGAATATATATATCCTATAAATACACTCTCCTTTACATTTAATCCTGCGTTACTGTGCATATATCCGTCTGTCGGTAAACAACAACTGAATGCATTCTGTTTTAAATTCTTACCATAAAATAAACCTTCATCAAACTCTGTATAATCACATGTAATATAAGCATCTTCAAATGGTGTATATTCCTTAGAAGAAGCCTTTGTTACACCAAAACTTAAACTGTCTCCGTCAAGTTCAACCAGCTTATCATGTAACATAGTCTGCATCTGTTTACTTCCTCTTAAGCCTTCTATAGATATAAGTTCATTCTCTTCATATCCTTCATCAGTCACATCTAATGCTATACATGTAGGATTAATCCGGCTGTTTTCTGTTATAAATGTAAAAGCATCCTTTGCTCCTGTACAAAGACCGGTTTCTTCTTCAGCTGTAAATGCAAAGTAAACATTATTATCTATCAGTTTATTATCATTTAACATAATACTTACAGCACTTGCATTTGTTCCTAAATTATCATATGTACCATGATAATACCTGTCCTTATACTCACTACTTACATTTGTTATTCCTGATACTATATCTGCATGACTGCTTACTAATATACATTTATCTCCCTTTTTAGGAACAGACTTACCATAAATAATGCAATTCTTTGTACTGTATACTTTATTATATGATGAATCTTCTAATACCTTATCTATAGCGTCCAATTTAGCTGTAGTTGTAAATCCTTCTTTATTATTACTTCTTGCAGGTAAAGATATCTTCTCTAATACATTATCCAATGTATCCTTTATCTTATCAGCTTCAGGTTTAAATTCCTTATCAGCTTCTATCTCAACAACACTCTGATTAGGTTTTAAATTATCAAGCAAATCAACAATAACTGCATCTGTTATCATCTTTGCTTCTTCCTTATATATATCATTAATGGTATCTGATACCTTACTTATTAATTCATAAGGATTTCTGTTAATTATACATCTCTGTATATCTGTATCTAATTTACATTCATAATAAATACTATCAGCATTAGTCTTTATTACCAGATAATCTTCTGTATTATGACTAATTCCCTTTGGTATATAATAAAGACTTACATCTTCTCTGTTAAATGTCTTATTAATATCTTTTAGGACCTTATCTATCTTTGTTGTTACCTTATCATTGCTGATTGCTTCTGTTAAATTCATTAAACTCATATCTTAGCTCCTTATTTTTCCTTAACATCTAAATGCCCTTTACTGTAATAGTGGTTTGCATTTATTGCTTAAGAAGCTGTTTATCTGTTATTGTATTATATCTTTGGATTTTTTTAGTTTCCTTTAGATTGGATATAGACGGTTTCTATTTTCTTTGAATTTTAGATGGTCTATTTTCTATTTTGGACTGTTGGGCTGTCTGTTTTTCGGATTGCTTTTTCTTAGTGGAGGCTGTTGGTTTTGCACCTTTCTGGATGCCTTGCTGAGTGCTGGGCGCAGTTGTCCTATGTCACGAAAAACTACTACGCCACAACTATACTTTCTAATTCTTTTAGAATAGTCTTAAGTCAATTCTGAATTCAGAATTAAATAAGCACTTTCCATCAGCCAGCATCGTCTGTTGTTATCAGTCTCATGTTACTATATATTGTCTTTCATATACCCACCATTATTAATCCATTGGTTTCAGATAATTACTGATTACTCTTGTATCTTTTACAGGCAAGATACAAAGACTGTGCCGGTCTCTTTATTTCATCAGTTATTACCTTTCGTTTCTCCTATTAATAATAATATGTATTTTACTTATCAATATAAGATTCATAAGTATACTTTCTACAAGCACCTACGGTCAATCCACTTGCGTAAGGTTTCCCTATGACTGTCCTACTTCTACTCTCCTATTTATAAAGACTACCTGTATCTTCATAAATAAAATCATATCCATATCGCAATCACTGATATATTACTATATCATTATCTGTATAAGTCCTTGAGCCTTATTACCATAGCTCACACCGTTAGCCATTCGCTACAACCACGGGATAATTTTAACCATATAGGAGATAATTACATATTTACTGTTAATTTCCATATACTTCATATATATAATTTTCATATATTTGTGATTATCTTTAACCCTACTTAGGCTTAGAGTTTATTACTCTTTCGGGGTCATCTTCCGTTTCCAACCTCTTTCGTTCTCCAGTTGTGATAACATGCGTACAACTGTCACCGGACATACTCATTAGTTAGGCTATGTCAGACCAATTTTTTTATACTGGTTGTTCCCATTTCCAGATAGCTAACAGCATTGTATAGTAAGTACAATAATCTGCCGCCCTCTTATTTTTCTTTTCTTCTATTTTCCTTACCTTATATTTTGTATTTACCTTAATCAGCTGGAAAACAGACTTAAAAATAAGCAAAAATATATCTTTATATTTTGAATAGTGTAAGAAGTCTTTCATTCAGGAAAAAATTCTTGTATTTTTTAAAATACAATCTATATTTTTATTTACTTAGCTTCATTTATGTAAAATCCTTAGCATAAAAAACAGGACCATCTCCTATTAAGGAAACAATCCTGTCTTCTAATTAATAATTTGCAATTTTTAAAACTCTGTACATCTTTAAATCGCTGTCAGTAATCCTTCTTAGAACTGAACCGCCATATTCTTCGCTACACTCGATTATATAATTGCCCTCACCTTCTTCTTTCCATTTAGAAGGAGTTGTGTTTGTAGAAGTACCGACTATATACTTATCAATCTTATCAAGATGTCCAATATATATAGCCATCTTACCATCTTCTTTTACTAAAATATCACCGGTTCTCTTTGTTCTATGGTCAAAATTACCATTGTTAAAGAGGTCTTGTCCTGTCTGTCCATATTCACGCTTCATTCCCGGCAGATTATATAATCTTCCTAATACAAACGAATCACTCATAGCTGGACCACTCTTATTATAAAGACCATTTTGATAAGCATTTACCCCAGCATTAGCAGACTGTCCGCCTTTACTCTCTGAATAATAGAACTCTCCTATTGCATTCAATGCATTTGTTATAAGCTGTGTTCTGTTTTCAGATAATCCGGAGTTGTATTTCTTTATGGATGCCAGTACGGATTTCTTCATTTCAGCATCAGGCACCATGTTAAATCCGAATGGAAATGACACTTCAAAACTTTCAAAGATTTCAATTGCCTGCTGATATCTGCCTTTCCATGTAATATTGTACATATCAGGAATTGTGCTTCCCTTATAATCTCCATATAAATCATGCATTTCTGAATATACATCTTCATATAGTTTGTAATTATCATTATCCCCATATTTATAGTTCTTTCCCCAGCCTTTAAACTTAAAGATATCATCCGGGTCTTCTGCGTTTTCATCCTGAGTAGAGAATTTCTTTGTAGATAATGTCCATCCGTTTCCTGATATCCAGCTTCCGAATTTAGCAACTGTAGATATTACCTTATTCTTTCCCCATTGCAGGGCTGCTTTAGGTGAGCTTGGAATAGGATAGAACCATACCTTCTGCTGATTTATCCACTTCTCTTTCCATTCATCAATAGTATTTGTACCTTCAGTACTCTGATGTTCAAAATCACTCTCTGCAAGGAAGAATGTTATCTTATAACAATCCTTTTCCATTAGTGTTTTAAATTCCATATCCATGATAAGGTTTATGGAAGGCTTTATATGACCGCCACAGTGTCCTTTACATACATATGCTGTATTGTAACAGCCTTCGTCACTTTCAGATTTCCAAGGGTCATGTGTATGTGCTTCTGTTGTACATAAGCTTCCGTCAGGTTTTATCCAACCCCATGTACAATCATCATGTGTATGTTCAGTTTTACCACAAATAAGATTATCATAATTGTAATAGCTATAATCTATATAGTTTTTACAGCTATCATCATGTTCATGGTGTCCATCACATACCATTACTTTTTTTGCGTCTTTTTCTATAACATATTCAGATATTCTCTTTATACTATGGTCAGAGTGGTCTTTTGTATGAAAATCGGAATCTGCATATAAACATTCACTATATGCGTCAGGATTATCGTTATAATCATCTTCTGTAGCTCTTCTTATTTCTCCACATTCATAATATATATTATACCCTATCTCATCACGCCATTCATAACAATCTTCGGTTTCTTCATGGATACTATCATTGTATGTTCCATCCCATATTCTATCTTCTACCCATTCATAGCAATTATCATTATGAACATGTTCTTCCATTCCACAATCCCAGCCTTCATATTCTCCTGAATCTTCATGGTTATGCTCTTCTTTTCCACATTCTAAATCACCTCTATAAACAGCATAGTTATCACACGTTCCATGACTGTCTGAAGGAGCATTATGCCCTATAAATACGCCATTAGCCTCACCTGACCCCGCTGATATGCCAAGATTTATATTTGCTTTACTAAGCCATGAACTAAGTTGCGCTCTCTTCTGATTAACACTCTTATTATAATCAGAGGTATATCCATGTATATAGACATTATTACATTTGCTTTCTTCCCTTGTAACTACATGTGTATCCTCATCATATGACATTGATGTAAATACATCTTCATCAGGACAATCTGTTACTGTATCATAAGTATATGCATACTTATCGTTACTTTCATCATCATCATTTAAAAATGCTACATCTCTTGTTCTTACATACATAAAGAACACATATCCCTTTGCTGTGTAGTAATTATCAAAGTTAATATCTTCCTGAAATCTATAATGCATCATTGATACTATTGGTACAAGATTAGCAGATACTCCCTTTAACTGTTCATGTCTTAAATTAGGCTGACTATAATTCATGTCCTCTGAAGCCCATATATTCTGTAAGGTTGCATCTTCTACACTTCTTGTCCAGTCATATTTCTTACTTGATATGGTATTACCGGGAGTTAAATAATAAGTCTCTGCCTGCTTTATAGCTGTATTTGTAAACTGCCTTCCTAATGTATTAGAGGTTTCATTTACTATAAGCTGTATGTAATTTATATTTTTTAACTCTTCGGCAAGCTCTGAAGCAGGATTCGCTCCAAAAAATGCTCCTAATCCTAAAACCAAAATAATAAATGGAAGGAAAGACATAAATGTTGTAGCTATTCCCCCAATAGCAGCTCCTATTGCAGCAAGTCCTGTTTTCTTTAAGAAACCTTCAATTTTCTTCTTTATTGAATTTACAAATCTTCCTACTGCTGCTCTTGGCTTCCTTGTAATATACTTTGCAAGTCTCTTAGGAACATTCTTTGCTCCTTTTAATGCATTCTGTGGAGCATGTATTATTCCATTTATCCTTGCATTGATTATTCTTGCATTATCAAGTCTTGCAAGTCTTCTGTTTCTTAAACCTGTTGCTCTTACAAAGTTTTTCTGTTTCTTTTCCAGCTTGGCAAGCTTCTTTGCATTTCCTGTACTTCTTGTATCAACGATTTTACTATTGAGCTTATCTCCCTTTTTAGCCCATCTTTTATTAGCTTTCTCTCTATGAGCCAATCTTTTATTACGCTTTTCATTCTTCTTGGCTTCCTTACTCATCTTGGAACGGTCAATATGTTTATAGGCTGTATTTTTAACACTGTCTGTTCCCTGATAAATAGCCTCTGATACCTTCGCAAATTTACTGTTAGGAGCAGCTTTCTTTGCTATCTTTGTAGGAGCATATACCGCACCTTTAACTAATGTGGTTGTAGCTCCGACAGATGACTTCATTGCTGTCTTAACGCTTGTTGTTGCAACCTTTGATATTCCCTTATAAAAAGCTATACCCCTATACATATCATTACCGATAAAGTTACGCATTACCATCTGTCTGCCATGCGCTCTGTATCCTTTTCCTTTATCAGCACCTATATTTGCTTTTGCTCCTGTATTTATATATGTATTGAAATCAGTGATATTATTTTTATACTTCTCTATGTTTTGCTTTATCTTATCTTTTGCATCCTTGGTAAGATTTGGCTGGTTAAGCATATTCTGAAGACTGGCTATAGCCTCTTCATTCTTCTTTATCTCTGCCTTGGCACTCTTTATTGAACCGTCAAAATTACCTGTAAGGCTGACTTTCTTTAAATATGTAACCTGCTTATCTCTTATTTCCGCAAGATTGGCTCTCTTTCCCACTGATGTATGGGCTGTCATAATTGATGCATTTTTTGCGGTTTCATTCTGTGCTTTAATAGACATGTCTCGCATTGTAGCATTGACAGCGTGATTATTCATTTTTGTATCATTAAGAGTCTGGTTTTCTAATTTATTTTTGTTTATAACTCCTAAATTCTCATCCTTGGAAAGTGTCCGTCTTGTAAATCCTAACTGAGACTGCTGTGTTTTATTAAGACCGGTTTTCTTAGCAAAATCATTAAACTTTTCATTAGCTGAAGATGATAATACTCCCATTCTCTCCATACTGGCTTTTGTTGTCTTATTATTCCAGTTGATTGAATTAAATGCATGTTCAGCTGTACGCTCCCTACTTGTATGCATTACTGAAGCAACTACTGCTCCTGTATTATATGCTCTCATATAATTATCATAAAAAGCGTTCTGGTCTCTGTCTCTTGCTCCACTTGCAGCATAATTGTATGAAGCAGATGCTAATGATTTTACAAGATTTCCTTTTCCTTTTTCACTACTAAGCGAACCTATCTGTATTGTTCCGCCGGATAAGTTATAGATTTCACTATTTAATCCCATGATTATAACCCTTTACTCCTATAATGCTGTATCATCCGTATCATTTATATAGCCTTCTGCTTCAGCATTAATATATCTTTCATCTTCTATTTCACGCTCTACTTCAGCTTTAATCGCATTTATATCCAAATCGTTTCTGACAGTGAAAGTTGTACATTCAGTAGCACATAACATCTTTACTACATTTCCACCTGTCTTTGCCCCACTTTCAGTCTCCATATCTATAGCTTCCATTGTTGGCATCTCTCTTGTAAGGAAACATATTAATGGGTTAATAATATTGCACTCCAATATTGTGTAATCTTCTCCTTTATCTCCGCTTCCTATACTCTCTCTCTCTAAGAAATGAAGCGTAAATATAGGAATCTCTCCATTTTCCATAGGCTTGCTTAAAGATGTTCTCCACTTCTGTAATCTAGCCCAGAATAGTCTTAATTCCTGCTCATCATATGTCTTAAACTTAAATGTCACCATTACTAAATCTGCATTAACTTCATCAAAGCTGATTTCAGGAGTTACCTTATTTAAAGAATATATAATCTCCTGTTTTGTATCATTTGACTGTCCTGTTACTGAATCAACATTGTAATTCTGATAGGTAACAATTGATTTCGTTTCTCCTGATGGTAATACGCCTGTTAATCTGTCACAGAATTCCTTAAAGGTGGTTGCAGTTAAGCCTGCTAATCCCTCTTCATCTGTGTCTTCTATATCTTTTGTCTGTACAATATCGTTATTATGATTGTCTTCTATTTCTAATTCCTTATTTTCAGGAGTCTTAGGTGAATTGATATCCTGATTAAAAAACTTGCTCCAATCTTCTGTTGCCATATATACTCCATTCCTCTCTTTTAAAAAAATATTTATATTTATAATAGTGTGGAGAAATTTATTTTAAGATGTGGATTTATCTGCTTTTTAGGCATAAAAAATAGGAGTAAGCTATTAGCCTACTCCCATTAGATTAATTCAGAATTAATTTAGATGTCATCTACCGCCTTCGTTGTCATAATTTCAAACAGCTTAGTCTTTACCGGGAAATTATCTTCAAACGGAATTGTCTGCTGTCCTGTATAGATAATACCGTGACCCGGTTCTACATTAGTAATATACTCTACATCACTATTAGACAGATTAAGCAATTCCTGTAATGAAATTCTATCCATAGATGACTGGTTAAGCATATATACAAATGATGTATTATTAATAATTGCTCTTGCTTCCTGACTTGCTAATAAATCTTCTACATTCTGTGTGATTCCTGTTGGAACTCCGTAGAACTTTCTTGCTCTCTTCCATATAGATTTTAAGAACTCTGATGTAGACTTATTAGACAGAAGAAGATGGAACTCATCTACATAAAACCATGTCCACTTATTATCTCTTCTGTTATTTACCATTCTGTTCCATACTTCATTCATACATACCTTTAAGGCAAGCTCCTTAAGATTAGTACCAATGTTCTTGATGTTAAACACTACAAGTCTATTATCTATATTAACATTTGTTCTGTGTGCAAATGTATCAAATGCTCCTGTTGTATATGTCTCCATTACAAGTGCCAAGTTCTGTGCTTCTGCCTGTGGCTGACTAAGTAATGCATCAAAGAGGTTCTGCATAGTAGGACAGTGTTCCCTATCTATTGTTCTCTTTCTGCCATTATTATCAGGCGGTAATTCTGCCAGATGCTCAAGATATGGTCTGTATATCTGCTGGATACATCTTCCTACAATAGCTTTCTGTGTAGGGGATAATGATGCTCCATTACCAAGCATTGTTTCCAGTAATCCAAAAATGAAATCCGTCTTCATTGTGATTGGATTTAAGTCCGTATCATGTGAATTATCAATATCCAAATCAAATGGATTAATATATACTCCGTTACCCGGTGAAATATTAATGACTGTACCATTAAAGGCATCTGCAAGTGGTGAATACTCTCCATCAGGGTCAATGATATAGATATTCGCATCTTTATTTAAAATAACACTTGTCATCTCACGCTTTGCACTAAATGACTTACCCGAACCTGAAGAACCAAGTACAAGACCGTTATAGTTCATACCCTTTGTTCTGTCATATACGATGAGCGACTTATTAATCGCATTGATTCCATAATAAATACCGTTCTTGTCAAACTGGTTTACTTCATCAAATGGAATGAATACTCCAAGACTCTCTGTTGTAAGCATTCGTTTTGAATATAGCTTATCATGTCCAAGAGGTAATGAACTGATAAAGCCTCTTTCCTGTGCATTTAAAAATGGCTTAATTGTACACATATACTTAATTGCACTGTTTTCAATAATCTTCTTCTGTTCCTTTAATATTTTCAAATCTTCTGCAAAGTGACATAGTGATAAAGATGTATAAAACATCTTCTGGTCACGATTTAAAATATCATCCTGTAATGCTTCGATTTCATCCTTATTCTTCCTTAAGTCTGCATTAATCATATCAGGACTCTTACCTGCACTGATTCGTTTATCCATATTGGCTTCAACCTCTGCCTGTATATTTACAGACTGATTATGTACCTTCTTAATTGCATCAGCCTGTTCCCATGCACTGATATGAAGTGTAAATACAGATTCAAAATTAACAGATACAATTTCTGTTAAGAAGTTTGTATCCATAAAGTTAGCAATTCCATCAAGGTACATTGCCTGTCCTACTCTTTCATTAATCTCAAATCTGTTTGAATAAAATTTAAGACTCTCCGGACATACAATATCCTTTGTTGTTAAATGCTGCTTCTTAAGCAAATCATAGTCTATACTTGTCTTACCCTTTGCATTATGCTCAAAGTAGAAATTAGGACTCTCCGGATTTAATATAAGATTGATAACCTCAAGTCTCTCTGCTAAATCTAATGGTCTTAATGGAGTTCCGCTTATCTTCTTAAAAGATGTTGCTAATTCTCCTTCAAGTATTGATAATCTCTGCATTGCAGCTTCTACAGTATCAGCATTTACATATACAGTTATGTATCTCTTAGTTGAGATAGAATTTCTGCTTAATGCCATATTATTCTTAAGAACCGTAGATAACTCTTCTCTATATACATTAAATCCATCCTGCTTATATAACGGTAATACTGATGCTAACTTTGTATCTTCATCTTCCTTGTAATTTATAAATGTAATGAAAATATCTTCCCCAAAGCCTATCTGATTAAGAAATCTTAAATAAGCATCATATATTGCCTGCTGGTCTTCATCATTCTTCGTCTTAAATGATATGTCATCAAAAGCAAAACTCTTACTGTACCGGGTATTTCCTATTTTAAATACACCGTTTTCATATGTACCTTCCCAGTCAAGTGTCTCCTGTACTGTTCTTGGTATCTTTATTTTTCCTTTTGTTTTATTCTTTTTATTACTGCCTGTATTATCTGCCGGACTTGTATTCTTTATATCAGCCTTTGGTTTACTGCTAAATAATCCCATATTTTATATTTCCCTTCTCTAAATCAGCTATAAAATCATCTGATATCCTGCTTTTTTCTCTGCCTTTAACTGCTTCTTTTTCTGTTTTTTTGTTAATGTCTTCATCTTTACAGCTTTTTCATACTCTTCATCATGGACTTCTTTAAGTCTTACTGATGGAGCAATAAAATTATCTATAATGAACGGTATCATTATCTTCTCCGGGTTCTCCCCAAATGGTTTTATTGTTCCCCATACAAAAAACGGAATGGCAAGAACTGCCCCTAAAATAGCTGCTGATGTACCTTTTATTTCAAATATGGGAGCAATATAGAAAAATCCTACTAATGCCAAAGCTGCTCCGATTCCATAAAATATACACTGCCTTGTTGATAGTCCTAATGCAAATTTGGATTCATGCTTTAAGATATCCTGTGGCATTGGCTGTCCTATCATATCTGTGTTCTCCTTGTCTTATAAATTAGCAATACGGCATACTATCAATTAACTCCTTAAAATAAGATGTCTTTGATGATACTGTCAGTATTCCTTCATCTTTATATTCCTCTGCTACATATGCCATTAAATCTCTGAAAGAGGATATTGACTTTTCTAAAATATCCTTTGTTATCTGACATACCAGCTTATCTTTTACTAAATTGTCCATTTTAATCACCCTTAAATTAATTTAGAATTCAGAATGCTAAATGCAGAATTGAAAGTTTATTTGTTTAGAAAAATACAATTCAACTAAATAACAAACTAATCATTCCTCATTCCGCATTCTGCATTCCTCATTGAATTAAGCTCCAAACATATCATTTACAATACCGATAGATTTCATCATTGCGCTTATCATTGCAACTCCAACACCTAGCATTAATGAGAAATTTCCTACTAATAGAGTCAGATTAACTTCTCCACCTGTATTCTGAATGTTACTTATTACTGTCTGTGCCAGCGTTCCCATAAGATAAGCACATAATCCGCCTATTACTACCAGTACGGCTGACTGACAGCATACGGCTAAGAATTTCTTCAAATATCTTCCACCTGCTCCTCTCCAGCCATCATCTGATATCAATCCCATTGCTATAGGTAAAAAACATCCTCTCGCTCCCATCTCTAAAAGCCTTGTAAACGCTATGACATATGTAAGAATAAGTACTACAAATCCCAACAGATAACATGGAAGCATACCAATTGCTATTGATAACAGACATCCAATTGCTGAGAAGAAACCCGTATGTTTTGAATTAATCAGAGTTCCTATGTCTGAAGGCACTGTGAATTCTTTATTTACTGAATCAAATGCGTTAGTAATTAATCTTGTTAAAGCATCTCCAAAATTCGTACATACTTTATATATCTCATCGCTATATGCTACTGCTGCTACTCCTACAGCAAGTCTTGCAAAGAACTTTACAAATAATTCAATGGTTAATCTGTCTGAATTTATCAGCTCTATCATTGAAATGAGGAAGAACAATGCCGCTAATGCAAAACCTATACCCTTCATTGCATTAATTATTCCCCCACTGCCGGTTATCATTGTGTTAATCTGTCCTGTCAGTGTGCTTACTGAATTTGCAGCTGTTCCGCCACCGCCGCCTTTTGCTGTAATAATGGAAGATATTCCATAACAGGCATCCAGTAACATCTGTATTGCATTTCCTATAAGCATCTGGTATGTACTTGAAAAATCAACTCCGCCGGCTACGAAACCACCTAACATATTTCTTTTCCTTCCCGTTGATATCCTACGGATAAAATCCGATAGTCTTTCTTATTTTGTCTTATTTATAATTAATCCCATTGATTAACTTCCAATGGGATTAACTATAAGTCTGTTTATTAATTAGAAAATTACATTGGAGATTGGGGTCCATGCAAATGCTTTAAATACAATTAAAATTGCTCCGATTACAATATCCTTTGCTGCTGTTGTCTGGTCTTCAGGCTGGTTGTTTCGATAAGCCATAACAAGCTTAAATACACCTGCAACAACGAAAAATGCTCCTACTAACGGGAAGATATTTACAACCATATTAACCGCAGTCTTAACAACATTATCTGCTTCGTTACTTCCACTGCTTACCTTAGCAAATGATGACTGCATCAACATGGCTTCACACATAAGACCTGTTGCCAAAAGCTCTGCCTTGTTCTTTACCTTTCCTGCTACTGTGCAGACCTTTCCGCCTGCTTCCTTAACTCTGTTAAACATACCTATATTTCCTCCTAAAAAAATAGAAATTATTAAGAACTATGCTTGTCCTTATATTTGAATAGTGGAAGATAATTTTTTTTAAGAGAAAAAAGTTGAAATATATTTATATTTTTTTAAAAAAATAAGAGCCTACTTTTAAACAGGCTCTTATCATGTATGTCTTATTAATTTTCGTATCTATATATAGGGATATAGTTATAAGTATCATCAATATCATTGTAGCCGTCTACTTCCAGTATCTCTCTGATTTTATAACCTTCCATATATACAATTGTATCAAAGGTCTTTAACATACGCCTTGCTTCACTAAAGGAATAATCTGACCCATACTTAACAAGGTCCGCACATTTATCCAAAGTTTCATATGCATTTGTGCTATGTACTGTAAGTGCTGCATATCCACCGGCATTAAGAAGTGTCATGACAGACCTCATCTCTCCACCTTTTACCTCACCTATGATGAATTCATTACAGCCTTCTACCAATGCCATCTTTCCTAAATCCTCAAGCGTAACCACAGGCTCTCCATGAAATCCGTGAGTTACATGCTTAAACATGAAACCTGACTGTTCTGTATATAATTCATCATTTTCCTGTATTACAAGTGTCTCTCTTGTCTTAGGAATATACTCAATCCATGCATTAAGTGCTGTTGATTTACCTGAACCCGGTGGTCCTGCAAAGATAATTCCATGACTTAATTTTGCTCTATCTATCAGATATTGCTTTACATCTTCATTAAGCATACCTCTTCTTATAAGCTCATCAAAATCCGGTTTATTCTTACTTATTTTTCTTATATGAAGATATGGATACGGTACTGCATTAATAATGGGAGAACTGACTGTAAATCTTAATATATAAGACGGGTCATGGTCATCCGTAAAGGTAACTATAGGATTTGCAAGTATATCTACCCAGTTACGATAACTTAAGCCTTCAATAAATCGGCTTAAGTCCTTATCTGACTGGAATATTGCTGATGATTTATATGCTTTTCCTTTTACTCTTACTCTTATATCAAAAGGTCCACATATCTTTATATCCGTTGTATCAGGATTATCAATTAATGGCTGGATAACATCATACCTAAACATGGCAAGGTTTATTCTACTCATCATTACATTGAAATCATTCTCATTTCCCATCTCTTTAGGAAAGTTCTTCTTAAGATATAATGCACAATCCCTGAAGAATTCTTCCTTCTTCTTCTCTCCGGTCTGATATTGTTTAAATGCAAATCTCTCCTGCTCCGTAAAGAAACGCATTGTTGAGTTATATATACGGTCAAATTCCAATGGACTTATATGTGTACGACCTCTTATATTTCCCCCTACATCATATGTAATGGCTCTGTTATCTTCCTCTGTTCTGTTAGATTCAGATACATATGCCTGGCCTGCATTTTTTAACTGATTAAGTAAAGGGTGTTCCTTAGAAGCTAATGTTCTGTCTAACATAAAAACTCCCCCTTTACTTTGACTTTGTTGTTTCTTCAGGAATACTGTTTACAAAGTTCTTCTTTAATTCCTGTAAGGTCTTCTCATCATAAGTCGTAAAGTCCAGATTATTCTTTTTTAAATAATCTTCCCCATACATATATGTGTACATCCCGTTAAGATAAGTACCAAATTCCAATGTACTCATATTTTCTATACTCTTTCTTGTAGGGCTGTAATATATTGCGTTTTCATCTGTATTATCTATATCTGCATTCTCGGCTGTACTTAAGGTATCATTACCATAGAACTGAATACAAATGATATTCCTAAGTGATAACCAGTCATCATCTGTCATTGTTTTATTTGTATCAATCTTATATATCTCCTTATATGAAGGAAGATAAGTCTCAACGGAATCCTTCACTTCCTTTGCACTCATACTAAGAATTTCAGATTTATTCATTGTTGTAATATTAGGGATATCTGTATTAACATCCACACTTATTACTTCTACTTCATCTGTGCCTTCAACTTCAGTATCCTTATTAAAGGGAAGTGTACATGCTGTTGTTCCTATCATAATTCCAGTCAGGAATAATAAAAAAAATCTCTTCTTAATCATAATGACCTTTACTCCTTTATAAAAAATATCTTTACTGAAATAGTGTCTGATAATTTTTATATAGCTTAAAAATCCTTATAATTAAGAAGAGAAATTTTAAAATATCTTCATTCCGGTCTTAATATTTACATAAATATAATATACAACTGCAATAAACATTATAAATACATACAGATTGCCTGTTATTTTAGACATACTAATTGTTATATTACCACTGTTATTATTTATTCCTGATATAATCTGTGAAGTCTGTTTATTTACCAGCTCTATGAATTCATTATTTATACCGCTTGTAATATAACGCTTTATTATTCCGGTTAATTTCTGTATCTCTTTTGAATTAAACCTGTTTGCAAATAATATCAGTGATTCATCTATTGTTGTCTTATCATCTTTGATGTTTAATATCAATTCCTCAAGTGCATATTTTAAACGTTTATTATTAACGATTTCTTTCATATGTACAAGACAGTCACTTAAAAATACTCCATTACTTATATCTGTATTAAGAACAGTATAAATATTGCATATATCCATTAATATACTGGTATTATCTGTGCTGTTTAACTGTAAAAAAATAACCATAATACTTATAATTACAGCTAATGCTATTACGGGGATAAAGATACAGTTTAATTTACATATCAGACTTATTATTACAGATATCGCAAAGCTCACTCCTGTAAGTATTCCTAAAAGAATATATGGGTTTAATGCATAGTTATTAAATCTGTACATAATTCCCGTTTTTGATAAATAAAGCTGCATTGTATTTAAACGTCCTGATTTATCATAATAATCAGATAAATACTTATGACTCTTTTCATTTTCTTTTCTCTTAGGAGAATAGGTTTTTATATCCTGTAGCTTCAGTTTCTTCTTAGGAGCAAATTCCTGTTTTAATAATTCTTCCGTAATTGCTGATTTTTCCTTCTTTGTATCAATTATTTCCATTTAATATTTACCTTATCCTTTCGATTACAATATCCCGGAAAGAAAAAGTATTACCAGTATAATACTTAAAATTATTCCTATCGGTGTAAAAAATAATGTCGGATTCATTCCAAACAGATAGTTCATTAATACAATTAAAATTGCACTGAATATTGTAAGAAGTATTATATCTGCTCTTGATTGTGTCTTCTCTTTATGTACCATCTGTATCATCCCTAATCTGCTCTTTGTCTGCTTATAAAGATAATCTGCTGATATCTGGGCTTCATTGCTTTTTATGGTCTGCAATGTATCTATACAGAAACTAAAATATTCCAATCCATAAGTACCTTTAAACTCCTTTAATGCCCTATTACTGTCATTACTCTGTATGGCCGTCATATAGCATTTTTCCATTGCTTTACTTAAGCTGCCTTCAAAATTAGTATAAATTGTTCCAAAATAAAGAGCTAAATCATTATAGGAATCATTACAGCATCTCTTCATAAATTTATCCATCTGCTCATACAGGTCCTTTATTTTCTTATTCTTCCGACTATTATTTATAAGATAAACAAACATTATAAAGACTACAGGAGCCATATATTTTAACGGCTTATATATACTGCTCCCTATTATCCCTGCAAATATAACGCATATTATAATTATAATTACTGATATAATCGGCTTTATAAATAAGTAAGTGCTATTCTTCCTGCCTTTATTTTTTATCTTGGTATCTATATGTATTTCAGGCACTTTCTGTTTCTTCATAATTACCCTCTCTTTAATCAGCTGCTTAGTGTCATCGGGGCATGACTTATTAGTAAATCAAGCCCCTTTAATTCCATAATATTTAACATGCCATTATATTTAATGTCTCCCGGTACAGGCTTTGGATGGGTCTTTATAAATCCATTCTCATTCTTTCCCCTTATATATATATGATTGAAGGAATTTCCATTCTGAATTATAATCGTTTCTTCTGCTAACCCGCTTCTGTCCTTTACAGGTAAAGCACTGTCTACTTTTATTAAAAACCCATGCTTTTCTTCAGAATATAATAACTGTCCTGTTATTATAGCCATCATTCCGTTTGTAAGACCAGTTACTATTCTTTCATTTCCGTAAGCTTCTATCCTCTTTATCTTTATATCATCCTGTATCCCTGAAGATAAATATATTATATTAAACCTTGTACTACGGATTCCGTTTATCTTCTTAAAATGTACAATCCCTAATAGGGTGATTCTATTATCCATATCTTTTCCATTTCTTATGTTTACAGTATGTCTGCTTCAAATACATCTCCACTCCATCCTGCAATTATCTCTTTTTGTGTTCCATTCTCAAATATTCTGATTTTTGGAGAACCATAATTCTTTGCTACTACATAATAATCTAAGAACTCTTTGCTTATTAAGATACATAAGTATTCATTTTCCTGTAGATTTAACGGGAATATTTCATATATGTTTCCATCATCTTCAAACTTTATATGTCCGCTTCCCGGTAATATTGGTCCTGTATATCCCTCTTCCTTACTTAAGACATTTATAATATCTCCCTGATTTGCTGATAATCCTGTTGTCATTACAAATGACATAAACTTTCCATTACTATCAAATCCACCTCTGATAAGAAGATAGAAATTATCTATCTCAAGAGTTACAATATTGTGTCCGCTATCCTTTGTATCATATGAACTTGCTGTCTTGAAATTGCCATGTGAATATACATGAACTACAATAGGCACATTCGGGTTATTAGGGATAACCTGTAATGGTGCTACGAAAAGCGTAATGTCTGAAGCTGAATTAAATCCCTGTTTAGATGCAGATATTCTATACTTATTAAATATAAAGTCTCCTGATTTCTTCTGTCTTTCATTTGTTACGATTCCATAAAACGGAAGAGCTTTCTCTTCTATATTTGCTTCCCCAATTACTTCTGCCTGCATCTTAAGAGGAGCTTCTACAGGCTCTTTAACTTCCTCATCTGTCTTGCCTTCTTTAACTTCCTGTTCATCATTACTATCATCAGGCAGGCTGCTTTCAAAATCCCTTGTGAAATCATCTTCATTTATTATATTGTCATTAAACCAGTCCTGCGAAATATCATTATCACTTATGGAATTATCTGCTTCCTCTTTATAAGTCTCCTCTTCCGGTTCTCTTTCCTTTTCTACTGGTATCTCCTGCTCTTTAATAACAGGCTCTTCTTTTGGTACTTCCGGCTTTAAAGTGTTTTTTTCAACTGTTTCTGTATTAGCTGTTTTGATTCCCTGATTTAAACTTAATGCTTCCTTTAAATCGTCTGATATCTTTCCTATAAGCTTAAGAAATGACTGATTTTCTTCACTTACAATGAAGATACCATTCATTATGTCTTCTGATATACCATTAGCAATCTCTCTCTTAGTATCATCCAAGATGTTTAACATCTGATGAATATTTCTTATAACCGTATCCTTCATAAATACCTGCTTCTTCCCTTTCTTCTAAAATTATGAACAATATGTTTCGTATATAATAATAGTGTAGGATTTTTTTTATACGCATAAAAAAAGAAGAACCATATTTTTTTCTTTATGGTTCTTCTTATTTTATCTATGCTTATAATTAATTGGACTTAAGCGTATATTGAATCTTCATCATCAAGAGCATCAGTCTCATTAAGATATCCGATGGTATTCTTACATAATGTATCTCCAATATCTTTATTTGAAAATACTCCAAGTATCTCTCTTAAGTCTTTCATCTGTAAATCCTGTACACATGATACTGCTTTTGCTTTTCTTACCCTTAACTGATTATCTGTAGCAGTCTTTAATCCTAATGCACTTCTGTCAAAGATACATGCATTTACATGTTCCCCATCAGCATAATCGTAAGTATACTTATAATTTGGATGTGCAGGATAATCATATTTCTCATCAATAATAGGCTGTTCTCCATAGATAAACAGTACAGTCTGGTTAGTGTCAATTCTTCCGAAATCTTCAGCTCTCATTAACGCTCCACCCTCTAACTGGTAAGATGAATTAATCTTCTTATTATCCAAAGAATTATTATATCCTCTCTTGGTTGTCTCACCCATCTTCTCTGATAAGTACTTATTATTAGAGTTCTCATCACCACCAAGGAAGATTAATTGTGGACAGTTAGCATCTATTACTTCATAATCATCAGGATACATTCCCTTTAACTGTGTAATAGTCTGACAGATAACTGTACAGCTTATATCGTACTGGCGCACCGTACTAATCTTGTCTTTGAAGTCCGGGATTTCCCCAATATTAGGAAATTCATCAATTAGAAATCTCATAGGAATAGGCAATCTCTGGAAACCACTCTCAACTGTCTTTTTTAATTTACAGTTCTTTAAGTCAGCCTTAAATTTATGAGCAAGCTCCTTAGTAGGTCTTCTTCCTAACCATGTATCTCCCATATAGATATCATAATATCCGTCAAATATATCCTTACTTACCTGCCCGTTTATTACTACTTCCTTTATTGTTATATCTTCTGTCTGTATCCTGTTAAAGAATTCCTTATCTTTTCCGAGAACAACATCTTCTCTTGAAAAGTGTTTTAAATGGTCACGGTTTGCAAAGTAAATATCTGATGTCTGTGATAATCCTGCTTCACATCTATGATATAACTGGTCAAATAACTGTGTATATACAAATGCTGCAAGGAAGTTATAGGTTCTGTCATTAGCTGGGATAATTAAGAATAATGCACACTTTTCATTACCAAAATTATGTAAATCTAATGAATCTGAACTTGTAAGTCTCTTTACCTGTTCAATGTTAAATGGGTCAAGTCTTACAGCTGTTGTCATAAGAATTGTAGTACTTGTCTTCTCAGGTGCTAAACAGAAGTTCTCCCACTCTCTTAAAGTGTAAGGCTTTTCAATCTGGTCTATAGTTGTGTCCTGTCTTTCAGCTTCAAAGCTTCTTATATTTTCAAATACTGCTGATAATTGTGATGCATTAGCTGTATTATTCTTGCCATCTCCTAATTTAACATCCGGTCTTAGTGCAATACCACAATTAGGATTCCACTTCTTATTTGCCATTCGTGTAAGCTCTGTAATATTAGCAAATGTAGCATTAAATATGGTGTCTCCCATGATTTCAGGCATTTGTGCATATGGCTTATCACATCCTTCAGGTATCATTGTAAGCAAACTAACCATGCAGCAAAGAAACGCATTCATGGAATCATCCCAGAACGGGTCTTTACTACCACCGCCTTTTCCACCGGATTTATCCGTATTCTTGATAAAGGCTTCTACAATCTTCTTAACATCTGCTTCTCTATCACAATATACTAATGGATTATATGTATCACAATTTTCCATTGTAGCTATATCAAGTACTTTTATCTGATAACCATGTCTTCTTAAACACTCTCCTATTTCTGTTACAGTACCACCTTTAGGGTCTGTAATAACATAGTTAGCATTCATCTGAAGCATGTTAGGCTTAAGTACATATCTTGTTTTACCTGAACCTGTAGTACCTAAGATAAGTGTATTTAATGCATGGAAGTGTTTCTTTGCTTCCAAAGACTCATATACATTCTGCGATAATATACAGTTATAATATGACTTTCTGAAATCATTACCGTCAAATTCAGCATACTTATTTGTAATCTCCTGCGGGTCAGCCCACTGTGTTCTACCTTTAATGGTATTAATATCCTGATGTACTCTTAACTTATTATATGAATATGTCATAAATATAAACATATCTATAATAAGTGTGATTCCAAATGCTAATCCCGGACTATATTTTGTACTGAACATTAAAAATGGATTAGAAGCAAGTGCCATAGGCAGTCCACTAAAGCACTGTGCCATATCCATTCTTGGGTTTAATGCCTGATATGCCGAGTATGAGCATAAAATATAAAATGCAATTACTGATACTCCTATAAGTTCTATTATCATTGAATTAAACAGATTCTTTTCTTTCTGTTTAATGGTCTGTTCCTTATTTATTCCGGATACAGGAAGCTTTCTTTTATCCTTTCCTTTGCTTAAGAGCTTCATATATTTTTCTTTCTTAGGATAAGCACAAGGAGATAATCATTTCTCCTCATGCTTAATATTTAAAAATGGACTATATTTTCTACTTAGTCCTGTCTGCTGCCATGTCCTCATCCATATCAAAGTCCTTTGCAGCTTCTTTTTCACTAGATTTACCCTTATTAAAAGCTTCCTCAAGGTTTTTGGCTTTTTCAAAATTAATCTGGATATCATTCTCTACATTTCCAAATGCTCCATCTATTGACATCCATGCACTCTCTAAAAGATTCTTCTTCTCTTCTATTGATAAGCCTTTAATATTTCCATTTGCATCCCTGTCTTCCTTTAAGAAGTCATCTATACAAGGTAAGGCAGCTGTTCTTAAACACTCTACTATTCTGTCATGCTTCTTATTAAATAATGTCTGTGGATTAGCAAAGTTTATATTATTATCATCAGCTATCTCTTTATTAACGGATGCTATAACATCTTTTACTAAGATATCTATGTCTTTTCCTGCCTGTGAATACTCTATTGCTTTTCCAAAATATTCAGGACGAGTACCTGTTTCAGTACGGCTGACTAACTCTTCATATTTCATATTTCTTTTTTCAAAAGTCGCTGCATAATCTATTGATTTAACTACAGCCATATCTCTTATACTATCTGCAAATTTACTTAAATGTGCATAGACTGTAGCATTGTCAAAATTTTCCAAGTCTTCAAATGATAATATCTTCTGAGATGGATTAGCTGTTCCATCTTTATACATGATGTCTCCCTTATCATTTACAATTAACATCTGCGGAGTTCTGGGTTTATCTTCACTGGATGGTAAACTCATTAAAATTACAGGATTTCGTTTTTTCGCATTTTTAATAAAACTATTAAGCGTGTTCCTGTCATGCTTAAGCTGCTCTTCCTTACACTTTGCATACTCTGGACTTATTGAACATCTTGATAAATCAAAGCTGGCTCTTAATAAGCTGTCAGCTAAGTCTCCGTCTAAGTTAAACATCTTATTAGGGGCAATACATAATTTATCCGTTACCTCTGAATAACATGCAACTACTCCGGACTCATATAAGCTCTGCTGTAAAATATTTCGTGTACTCTTATTTGTACATTCAATTACAGGTATTTTCAGTCCTTTCATCTGTGGGCTATGCTTTACATTATCCATGAACTTATCCATATCGTGATATTCCTTTGTATATTCAACCGACATGCTAAGTACTTTTTCTTTTGCATCTATCAGAGCTTCCTTATCGTCACTCTTTACAGCAATTCCAATATCTCCATTATCTGTAGGAATAAGCATATAATCTATGTTCTGCCCCTGTAATATAGTCTCAATTTCCTTTATATATCTTCTGTCAACTAAATCATATGAGAGCGTTCCCCCATTTCCTACATGTTTAGCAAGATTCTCCATCATCTTCTGATAACGGTTATTTTTTGATGTTTTAAAGGAATTATCAAATGCTGATAATACCTTCTCTAAAACTTTAGTAAGTTCCTGTTCATCTGCTACTACGTTTGTTCCTATTGTTGAAGCTGCCATTTTGCTTCTCCTTATTTACAGCTATTTTTTAGCTTTATTTAATTATCTATATAAACAGCCTCATTTAACATAAACGGTACATTAAATGATGTTCTGACTACTTTATAATCAGAATATTTAAGTATTAAATCCTTACTGATTCTATCCTGTGATGTATATGCTAATATGTATAATTTCCCATTCTTCTGAATAGTCGGGAATATGGCATCATTATCTACGATTTTACATAGTGTCCATAAATCCCTTATTGTTACTCCTTCTAAATATTCCTGCCTGCCGGTAAGCTTATACTGACAGTAATAGATATCATTTGCATTTCTTCCAAATGCCAGTATTTCAGATGGCTTTATAATTACCGGTTCATCATCTATAAACCCTCTTAAAAATCCATATTGCCACAGAATTGTCTTTATCTCTTCTTCTGTGTCATATTCTGTTTCTAAAAGATAAGTTTTAACAGGTCTGCTTATACATCTTGATATATCTGTATAAATATAAAAGGATATATCCCCCGGCGGCATATATATACCACCGGTTTTTGTATCACTCAAAATATAATACATAGCTATCTGTTCCCCTTATTATTTTGTTTTCTTATCTGTACCTGTACTATTTTCTGTCTTTGCTTCAGTCTGTGCCTGTGTATTTTTTACATTTAATTTTGTGTCTGCCTTAGTTTCTGTATTATCCATAGCTGATTTTGTACTGCCTGTGTTGGTACTATTTATTACAGATGAAGATTTACCATTAGCATCCTGATGACAGTTTGTTAATGCGATATCATATGATTCCCAGATACCACTTACAAATAATGTATAGGTGTTTCCATCTCCTGTAAGACTATATGAGTAAGAATTATTGATAGCATCATATGCAAAATCTTCCTTTTCCTCTCCTATATACATATAAATATTACCTGAAGGTTCTATCTTTCTAGGAGTTAAGGTAATCGTACAGTTGTTATCTTTAGGAAGATTTATCTTAAACTGTCTGATTGTAGCCGTTGTAAGCTTTGACTGCTTATTCTTTACGGATACTGTATCTTCTGTTTTATCCTTATATCCTAATGAACCTACTACTTCTGTTGAGTATTTATTAATTTCTTCACAGGTACTATATATTCCCTTATCTTTATTTACCGTCTTACCATTTGCAATCTCAAGTAAGTCACTTGCTGTATATAAACTAAGCATCGGAGTATTAAATCTCTCCTTATTTGTTATATTAAACTTTGTACCATTCTTGATTATCCTGATAAACCCTGTAGATGAATTAGTATTTGCTCCTATTCCCCACAATCTATAATATCCGTCTGTATTAAAATAATTTGGTATTTCAATCTCATAGGTATATGCCCTTAGTGTCTTGTATTCAATAGAGCCGAATAATTCCATTGCTCTAAATACATGATTATTTGCAACTGCATCATAATGATGATACTGTGTACCACTATAGATATCTAAGGAATACTTATTGTCCTTTGTCATGTTGTTGATAATTCCGCCTTTTAAAAATGACTTATCTATATCAACATTTCCTACCTTTGATACATAGAAGGTACTGTTATCTGTTACATCTTCCAGTATCTTCTCTAAATCTGAACCCGGTAATATTGTAGGGGCTGCATCATCATCTGAATCATATGTAAAATATGGCTTTCCTGTTGTTGATGTCTCTAAATTTACAAGTCCTACGGTATATCCTAAATCCTCATAACGCTCCCACTGTATATAATCCAGCATTACTGATTTTGAATAATATATCAGCTTATCTCCTGATTCCATGTACAATGTAGGGATGTTTAACTCCTCTTCTTCTGTAAAATACGCCTGTCTGTCTTCATCTACAGACTGCATTTCATCATCATCAGCATCATAATTAGTAGTTGCTAAAAATGTTGGATAATATACACCGTCATGTAATATGTAAAAGTCGCCATCTTCCATATCTTTCTCTTTTGTTACTCCGTACTTAGATGTCTCCTCATTATCATATTCATTCTGTGTTGCTTCTGCTGTCTTATTTTCCTTTTTCATACTAAAACTACATCCTGTAAGAAACATACTGCATATACTCATTACCAGTATTCCTCTTAATATATGAATGCCTGTTTTATTTCTGTTTCTTCTCATAGATACTCTCCTCTCTACGAAGCTTTCTATTCTTTGGAACAATGATAGTTCCACAATAAGGACATTTTATTGCATCCTTAAAGCTCTCTAATAATGGATTACCGCATGAAGGACAATCAAATACTCTACTCTTATGATTGGTTTTCTGTTTCATATTATTTTCTTCTCTCCTGATTTTCCCTATCTATCCAGCTTATTCCCACCTTTTTATAAATATCTTTTTTTACTTATTAAAGCTAAAGTGATAGTATTATTATTAATAATAGTGTCTGGAAAAATATTTATAAGGCTTCTTTTTAGCTGTAGAAAAAAATTTTTATTTTTTTTGGGAAATTATGGAAAAATTGTTCAATAAATGAAAAACAAAACACACTACTTAATATGAGGTATTTTTGACCTTTATTTTAAGAAATTTTGAAAGGCAGGTTTTAATGTAATGGCTGTAGCGTATATCCCTGATGTAGAACATGGTGAACAGATTTATAATGAAATCGACAGAGTTAATGGTAGGAATGTAGATTATAATAATATCGGGTTAATCATTCCTTATACATGGAATGACTTTACTGATTTAGTCCAATATGAAAGGGAACAGAAAATTTCCCCATATTATTCAGCAATGATTGCGACCAATCTGATGAAGAATAAATTCAGACAGAAATTTATACATTTTAAAGACATCACATGTGTTTCAGAACCGGAAGCATTATCAATCTTCTGGACAAATAACTACATAATGATATTAAATAAGATTCCCACATGGGATATAGAAACCGGCAATTACTTTGATAAGTATTATGAATTATTCATAAATGATGCAGCCAGAACCACTGCTGAAGAAATCAACTGTACGATTAATATTCCAACTATTTCAACTGTTGAAGTTAATAATCAAAAGAAACAGGTTGTATCAAGAACCGCTGCGATATCTCTTAGTAATGGAGACATAAAGAGTGATGAAGAGTATTCTTTACAGGATAAGCTTGTATTTTCAGCATTAACAGCCGCCTGTGCAGAGGAATCAATTAACATAGACAGTTATAACAGCCCTGAACTTATATATGAGAAGAGAGAAGAAATTGAATTAAGCAACAATGACGGGTTCTACAATTCATTAGAGAAGATAGACCGCCAGCTTGAAGATAAGAATAATAAACTTGTTATAAATAAACAGTTAGCATCAACATTTGTATTCATGGAGAAATTCATGGATGGGGATATAAAAGAAGATATCTTATTAAATGAGAGAATTGCCCCGGTATTGAACAAGGTATTCTCATCTGCTGTGGTACAGAAAGAATCAAAAGTAAAAGAGCAGGACAAAAGTGCTGAAAACGATATAGATACATCTTATGAAGATGACTATGAGATGTAAATAAATACAAAAAAGGAGTTGTCTTAAAATAGACAGCTCCTATATTTTTTATATTGAATAAATCATGTTTTCGTACTCATTCAATATATCTGTTATTTCATCTTTCTTCTGAGTACTATCCCGCAATTCTTTATACTCATCAAAATACTTATCCTGTAATTCCTTCGGACTATTCAGATAGTAGAAATCTAATGGGGAAGCATAGCATCCTCTATTATTCATAATCTTAATAAATGACATCTGTTTTAAATGATACTGTTTTGCATTTGATAAAAATATCAGCTTATCCTTAAAATCAACAATTCCCTGTCGTGCTTTAAAATTACCTTCAAATGCTTCATAGATTAACTCATCAACAACATTTCCCATCTGTACAGACCTGTTATTGGTTACTGTTGTCTTTACCTTTCCTACAAGCTTTAAATTATTGATTGTCTCCTCATCAGCATTAACTAAATCATCAATGACATTATATTTTTCATTATAAGTAGCCTTATAATATTCAGGATAGAGAGATTTTAATATAAATTTCTTTGAATCTAACAGACAGTCCTTGAATTTCTTTCGCTCAACACTATTACAAAGGCTCTCGCTGATTATTTTATCGACAAGGCTTTTTGTTCCTGTAGACTCTAAGAAATTCTTGCCGTTATTAGCCCTGTCTTCTTCCCATAAGGCATCTATTTTCTCAGGAGATAATCTGACTATATTATCAAACATATAACCTAATACAGCCATTCCGACATAATACTGCTCATTTGTCCAAGGCTTTGTTTTGGTCAATGGCAATGTACTTGATGACTTTCCCTTTATCAGATTTATTACTTCTGGTAGTACCATATTTATTATTTTTGTTTTATGAATGCCATGTGACCTACAGTAATCTTCTCTTCTTTGTCTTAATACTTTGTATTTCTCTAAAGATTGTGTCTGATATTCAATTTTATACTTCTGCTCTGCCATATATTACTCCTTTTTTATCTTATACTAATTATATAAGCTGTCCTTAAATATATCATGAGATGCTTCCCTTTTTATCTCATTAGGTTCATTCTCTTTTGTATTGATTACATCTTCCCCTGAAAAAGCAGGACTCTTTAAATCTACTCCGGTATATACATTCTTCTGCTGTAATACGGATGCATACTTCTTATGCTCTCTCATACTAAAATATGACGGAATCCTTGTCCACTTCTGATTAATCTCATCTTCATCCACCTGTAAATGCTTTCCCATTACTGAATAGTTCTTTGTCCATTCACAGTTTATTACTATACTGTCAGATAATTCTATTCCAAAGAAACTAAGTGATTTTGCTACCTTTGATGCAATCTCCACATCCATTTCAGATGGTTTTAAATCACTTACCTTCCTTCCGTTACTTGGATGATTATGTATAAGAACTACCGCCCTTGCATTTGTAAGTAGTGCAAACTGTGCTATATCCTTTATATTCATCTCAACATTTTCAGATGTTCCTATTCCTAATACTCCTAGTACCATTGGTCTGTAATAATTATCCAGACACATTACAAATCCCATCTCTTTTGTTGAATCCTTAACCTTATCTACAACACAGGCTAGTACCTGTGGCATTGAAAATCTTGTTATATCTGAAGCCTCTCCCAATAAAGGAAAGTCATAATCAACTTTTAAAAATCCTACTGGTATCTGGTCTTTTAACATAATATTCCTATTACTCCTTCTTTATAGCTTTTAATCAATTATACAGAAGGAAGTAATTTACTCCCCTCTGTATTATTATAGCACTTAGCCGGTGTAAATGGTAATAACTTTAAGATAATGTGATTTCATCTTCCTTAGTCATATCCATAGCTTCCTCTTTTCCGGCATCAGGAGCTTTAGGTGTTGTTACTGTTCCTATTTTATGGGATAATGCTTTCTGCCCTGCATTTATTAAGATATTATTAAGTCCGCCTAATGCCTTTGACTGGGCTTCCATTATTGCTGAACTGGCTTTATATATATTATCCTTTGCCTGTTTACCCATAATATTTATATTATCCTGTTTCATATCTTCCTTGAAGCTCTTTATTATGTCCTTTTTATCCTTATTGATTTCTCTTTCAAGCTTCATGGCCATATACTTTGCTGCACTTCTGCTTTTAATGACTTTGTAGCATCAGACATGTATTCTTCTGCATTAATAGTTCCATCATTAATACCAAGTATAAGTCTATTTGTATCTTCAACATTCTTTACCCTTGCATTAAGAGTATCCTTGTTAGATTTTGCCGCCGCCTGTACTACTGCCATCTTTCTGTTGACAAGCTTTGATGTTCCTGTAATAGCTGATGATATAGCAAGTGTACTGTCAGTTACTATATCTAAAGACTTATTGTATACTTTAACAGCACCCTTTGAAATTTCATTTACAGCATTCATTACCATAGCCTTTGTCTTAACTCCGATATCCTTTAAGAAACTCATTGTCTTCCCCGAAATGGCTTTTATCTTGCCCCCTACTTTAGCTGATTCTACCTTAACTGTAGCTCCTGCCTGCTTTATGTCAGGAATGATTGCTGTCTGGAAATATCTCTCTGGGGATTTTTTATCTTTCCATACTTCAGCTTCCATCTTATTACTTGAAAGGTAATCTACATCCTGCTTTAAAACATTTCTTTTTGCTTCAAGTATCGCTTTTATAAATCCTTTGCTGTTCTTTATCTTCTCATCAAGTATAGTAATTTCAGCAGTCTTCTTATTTATAAGTCTGCTCTTTAAATCAAGAAATCCCTTTCCGTAACTAAAGCTTCCAAGACTTACAGCTTCCAATATCTTATAATTAAAATTATGATACTTTGTAAGACTTACTGTATTATTTTTCAGTAAATCTGTATATTTGTCCAATGTTGCCTTATATGCCTTATTTACTCCATCCATTATACTTGACATAGCTGATGTGGTAACTGTTCTTACAGGAGTAATAACCTTTGTACTTACAGATTTCATGCTGTCAATTGCCTGCTTCTTATAAGTACGATATACATATTCATTATCTATACATGCCTGTCTTGCATTCATTGTCATCTTCATGTTCTCTTTTAACTGGTTAAACGATTCCTTCACAGACATGTTGTTAAGAGCATCATTTCCAAATGTCTTTACATTCTGTAATGAATACCTAATAGGATGTTCTGCAACTTCTACGGTTGCTTCTTTTGCAATACCACTCATATTTTTTCTCCTAAGATAAAATACTTATTTTTGTATTTTTTATCTGATTTTTATATTAATGATTGCTTACTGTTCTTTTGCTTCTTCTTCAAACAGTTCGCTCTCAGTAATACCTAAACCTTTTATAACGGTTTTAACCTGTTCTTCTGCTCTGTTATTTTCAACTGATTCAATCAGTCCGTCTATAATCATCAGACTTTCATTTTCCTCTTTAAGACTTTCTTCAAATAAACCTTCAATGTCTTTATCCTTGCAATCTTCCTGTAACTGGGCTTCTTCAGATATCAGGTCTTCTGCTAAAATAACATTGTCAGGAGATGTTGTATCATAAAGGTCTGCATAATCTAAATCAGCAAGCTCTATACACTTATTTACGGATTCATACTGCTCTTTTAAACCATCAATAATATCATCCATGTTATAATCCGGATATAATCCGTTTTTCTTAAAGCTTTCATTCTGCCGTTCTGCCGTTGCTATTTTATTTTCAATATCTTTCTTCATAACAAAAAGGTAGTTAGTAGATATCATCTCACTCATATTTCTTTATCCTCCTGCATCCCTTTATTCTTTTCATATGTCTTTTCTAATTCAACAACTTCTTCTAATGTTGCAGGATTGGATTCTTCTACAATCTTATTACTTTCCTTTGTTTCTTCTTTTACTCTCATATAAAAACCCTCTCTTTATGATAATATTAAGACTATATGATATGACACTACCCCTACTTATAATAGTGTCATACCATAATAATCAAAATTAACATTTATCTGTCAGGCTATAAATATTTTTTCAAATATATTTATGCCGTCAATTCTCTGTATATCCTTTGCAGAAATAGATACACTTGACTGTATTCCATCTGCAATTTTCTGGAACAGTTCATTAACTTCTTTTGTGTATTCATCCGAACCATAATATAATGCTCCACCCGGATATACCGCATATATGTATGAGAAATCTATACTTCCCTGTAATTCATATATCTTATCCAGAAAATCAAATACATCAAAGAAAATAAATAGTACATTGAAGCTCTTATCTGTCATAAATACTGCTATGATATCATTAGCTTTTCTTTGTATCTGCATTAACGCCTGTTCAAAGTCATCATCCTGTACCAATGTGTGATTTTCTTTTACTAAAGATTTGAGTTTCCTTTGTGATACCGACAGTTTTTCATCATAGGTCTTAGGCTCTTCGTCTGTTTTTGAATCAAGCTTTTTTATCATTAAATCTATAATCTCTTCTATCTTCATCCCATTCCCGGTAAATGTAGTCATCTCTGTATTTAATGATAATGCCCTTGCTTTTATTTTTATCTGGTCAAGCCCTGTTTTCTTTTGCTTATATATTATGATAAATGTACCATTCTCTATGAAATAAGCATTATCTTCTTCTCCTATATTATGCTTTATAAGCTCTCCTATAAGCTCAATTTGTCTATCTCCTTCTTCTCTTTTAAAATTACTAAATCCTACTATTCGTATTAATGCTACTGTATTAGTGGCTTTTATATTTACCATAGATAAAGCCAGTTTATTTCCTAATTTTGTCTTCTGGTCTACCATAGCAAGCCTCTTCCAGTCAACATCTTCACTCTTAGTATTAACAGGCTCTTTCCGTATGTTTAATTCAGGATGCTTATTCTTATAATCTTCCTTATTCTCATACATGGCTTCATCTGCCAGTGTCTTTAACTCTTCTATGGTCTTAGTTCCATCTCCATATGCAACACCTATTGCACATGAATATACAACGCCTTCCTTATCCAGTTTTGTATACTTTTCAAGCGTCTTCTCTATAACTGTTATTTTCTTCTCAACAGAATTCTTATTGTCTGTAGTAAGTATTGCAAATTCATCTCCACCTATACGGTATACTTCATTCCCAAATACCTTCTTTAATACCTCTGATATCTTTAAAAGAAGTGTATCTCCTGCTGCATGTCCGTAAATATCATTCGTGTATTTAAGATTATTTGCATCAGCAAATATGAATGTTCCTGTAAGTGGGAATGTCTTACAATCTTCTTCATAAGCAGTCATATTCTTTAACCGGGTTAAACTATCTGTTGTAGCCTTTAATTTCCAATCAATATCTGTATCCGTATTATTCTTTTCAACCGGCTTCTCTTTCTTAGGCTTATTAAAGGTTATATTAGGAATTGTTATATTAATTGTCGGTTTCTCTTTAGCCGGTTTCTCAGCTTTTTCTTTTACAGGCTTTTCTTTTACAGGCTTCTCCTTTGCAATTTTCTCCTTCTTAGGCTTATCCGGTATCTCTATTCCCTTTAACGGATTACTTAATGCAGGCTTCTTTATATTACCTATGGCATCTTTTAAGGTAGCTGATACAGTACTATCCTGCTTCTCTTTATTCTTATCTTTTTCATCCCTCTGTTTAGACTTATTCTTCTTTGCTTCCTCTTCTGCCGCTTGTCTTTCTTCTTCTAACCGTATTTGTTCTCTCTGTTTTGCTTCCTCTTCTGCTTTCTTTCTTAAGATTTCTTCATGTCTCTTTTTTATCTCCTCTTCTCTCTGCTTCTCTTCTTCTGCTGCCTGCTGTAATGCCTTCTCTTCTGCCTGCTTTGCTAATCCCGCATTTGCACTGTTTATAGCAGACAACATATCTCCTATGTCAGATACATCCACATCTTCCACAATCTTCATTCCGCTGATTGTATTTGATGAATTGGTATTATTATCAGAAGTATTATCCACTGTTCCTAAGAATACATCCATATCTTCTCTTATATCAGGCGGAGTCTGGAAATATATATCTACATCCGATGCAGCATTTGTCTTATTTATAAGGTCGTTATCATTATTGGTTAAATATCCCATTTTTTCACCTCTTATTACTAATGAAAATTGCTTACATTGGAATGACAAAGAACAGTAAAGCCTTATCTTCATCAGATAAATTTGAATGGTTAACATCTATAATGTAATTCTGCATATTCGTTATTGTCTTCTTTATAAGATATAATACCTTATCTAATGGATAATACTCTCTGAAGCTTTCACTATAATTATACAGCTTCTCATAATCCAGCTTATACTGGTTATCCCTATCATTTGCAAAGTTGGTTAATATCTTTGTTCTTAATTCTGCATCATCAGGCAAGCCATGCTTCTTTATACCTAGTACAAGCTCAAGATTATCCACTCCCTGCATGTCTGCATCCTTGTAAAAATCCCAGAATGTAATGCTATCTGTGTTAATATTTGAGTTATCATTTATAAAATCTGTATTAATATCTGACATATATAAGTCTCCTTTTTTGATAATAATTATATTAATTCCATTCGATATCACTATACTTAATCAATCTTGGCATCTTACTATGTTCTCCATAATATAATCTGTATCCTAATGCATTACTTACCGGCTTTTCACATTTACTATAGAAAGTAAGCATCTCTCCGTCCTGAAAATCTGAAGGAAGATATAATCTGTCTGAATGTCGTATAAATCTCGTTCTTAATGGGAAGTCTATATTGCTCCAGTTCTTAAGGTTAGCCATGTATTATCTCCTTTTTTTGATTAAATAAGTTAATAATTTTCTTTTATATTTAAGTAGTGTAAATTTACTATTTAAAATTGAAGAAAATTATAGAGGATAATCAGAATAATCAATTAGGTAAATGAATATAGCATGGGTAAGGAATGGTAATAGTAGTTAGTAATAAGTAAAAAAAATATATTACACCACTTTTAAATATCCATTTCTTTGTCTTCCTTTTCTAATTCCTGATTAATTTCTATAAGCTCTGATGATTTCTCCTTACCTAAAAGATTCTCTCCCTTTACAAATTTCTCTTCCAAGAAATCCATTGTTCTTTCTAATACATCTACAGGTACATTATCTACAAATTCAGAAAACTGTAAGATTGTTTTCTTTGCTCTCTTTTTATTTCCACAATATTTCATCATCAAAATATTTGTAAGATGATGTGCCTGTTTATTTTCAACATTATAGACTTCCTGCTGTGCTAATAATCTGTTTATTTTTCTTTCAGCTTTTCTTGTCTCATCCATAGTTTTAAACTCTATATTTTTAACCCAGATTTCACATCTGTCTATGAATTCTTCTTCTGTCTCTTCCTCGCCCTTTTCCGGAGCAGGAGTATTAACTATGGTATTTACGGCACGATAGAACTTCTTTAACTCATAATTATCTGCTTTTGTATACCTTATAGGAGCTTCCAGCCCAAGCTGTTCCATTGCTTTAGTATAACTATCTCTTAACCGGAACATCTTTTTCTTTCCACCTGTAAAGCTCTTTGCACATAAACGATTTCTTTCATCTATTGGAATTACTATCGCATGAATATGTGGAGTTGTTTCATCCATATGTAATACTGCTGATAATACATTCTTATCCCCACCAAAAGCTTCTCCTAACCACTTGACATTAGCTTCAGCCCATTCCATTACTTTGTCATCAGCTATAGCCCCATGTGAATATCCTAAAACAATTTCATAAGCATATACGGAATCCTTTCTTGGTTTGCAATATCCGCCTTCCATATTTACTTCATATTGTCTGTCTCTCCATAACGCTGAATAATCTTCTACTCCGGCATTAACTAATACAGTGTTAAGATATCTCTTATTAATATCAGCATTAGGGGCAGCAGTCGGAATTTTTCTAAAATTATGAATTGCCCTGTTTGCTAGATTTGTAAGATTTGATACCTTTTCTATTTTTAATATATATAAATTATTCATCATATACACTCCTTAATATATCTTATAATAATAGTGTGGAGAAAAATTTATATATCCTTTAAAAAATAAAGAAAATCAAAAAAGGTGTAATATATTTAATTATCATCAGCCCTATATCCCCCTTTTCCCAAAAAATAAATAGTAATCTTACACTATTAATATAGGAATTACACCATAACCCTATATTAAGAAAGGATATAGATATGAATTATTATTTAGTAGATTATGAAAATATCGGAATTGAGGGGATAAAAGCATTAAGAGACATCAAAGATAAAAATGTAATTATCATCTTCTATTCAGAAAACAGCAGTCAGTCTCTTCCACTGGATATTTTTAATGAACAGACAACCTATTATGCCATAAAAGCTAATGTAGGAACAAAGAACGCATTGGACTTTCAGTTGTCATCTTATCTGGGATATCTTATTGCAACCAATTTTGATTCAGATGAATATACTATTGTTTCAAACGATACAGGCTATGACTGCCTTTGTGATTATTGGAAAAACTATTCCATTAAAGTAAAAAGACTACCTGTAACACATGAACAGGTATCATGTACTGTTACTTTAAACGAATTAGTCAGTGCTATAGGAAAATATAACAGTTATTCTGATTGTCTATTAAAGATAATAAATAAACATAACAGTATGCATGATATCTGTAATGATATACAAAGATTGTTAAGAGACAGTAAAAAGACCGGGGAAATCTACAAGAAAATCAAACCATTGCTTACCGAAAAAGGAAAGGTCTGATATTTTTCATAGATAATATGGATATTACTTATAATAAAAGACAGCTCTCTTCTAATCACAGAAAAGCAGCTGTCTTCTTTATTGTATATTTTTTAATCTTTATCAATCATAATATCATCCGCAACAATATCTTTTAGCTTATCAGATAGTATGTCTTTTCCCTTGCTGATATTACTTTTTCCCTGTGTCCTTTGTAAGTCCAAAAGGTAATTAATCTTATTCTTATACATATCTATCAGCTTTTTCTTTCGTGCTTCAGATATATTTTCACATTTATTCAAGATAGCCATTAATTCATCTGTATCCGGCAATTTAGATATATCCAATAAATTTACATTTTTTACATGGCTAAGGCACTCTCCGTCTGTATTATACAGACCATTTACTTTTGTCCTTAAGAATAAATTTTCTGTGTATTCAGCTTCCAGCATTTTACAACTGCCTGAATCAAATATAGGAGCAGCGGATTCTATTATCAATGTATCAGCATCTCTTAAAAATGCAATATTTCCCTGATGACGGTCACGATTTAATATTAAGAAATCTACCATAGTTTGCATATCAAGATAGTCATAAGCTTTTTTCTCATCAAACCCATACTTACTTGTTAATATTAGGATAAGGTCGTATACAGACTCCTGCTGGGTTAAGTTATATTCTTCCAAGAGGTCATAAGCTGTTATAAGTTCTGTATTTTTATCAGCATTTAAGGCATCAGTAAATGCATTACAGGATACTCCTACAGGCTGATTATAAGAGTTTAATATAAATTC